>OHTJ01000017.1_pt1 | contig 62940 bp, 46 predicted proteins | sample 1578921 | NCBI WGS metagenome assembly OHTJ01 (sample SAMEA3879582, study PRJEB24766) | human gut metagenome | biome: human-associated habitat; feature: feces | place: USA | collected 1985/1987
GGTAGGGGCAAGCCCCTACCCTAAATATGAGCCCCTTTCAGGGGCAGCGTGCGCCTCTCTACCAACCTTGGTTTTTCTGGATTTTGAACACCCTACCATGCAGGGATAAGCTGGTTTAATTTTTAACACCTACTTAGGCCACAAAGTTAAGCATTTTTGAAGGGGCAATCGGCCTGCCAACCATTATTTTTTGTTTCAACGCTGTAAAATTTGAGGAGAATATCTACCTACAAAAAAATCGGGTGAGTATTCCCCACCCGATTACATTGCTATCTGTCTCACGCATTCCTGTTAAAAGAGGAACGGCGAAAGACAGATTATTTCTTATCTAACGAACAGCAGTTCACGATACTTAGGCAACGGCCACATATCGTCTTCCACGATCAATTCCAACTTGTCGATGTGGTAACGGATGGCATCGAAATAGGGCGCCACCTCGTCGTGGTAGGCAACGGCGAGCTCACGGATGTCGGTGATTTTGTTGACTTCCTTGCGCTTCTCCACCATAGCTTCCACGTTCTCGGCGATGAAGTTGGTGTGTTTGTTGATTTTCTCGATGAGGTCGATGTTGTATGCCGTCAGGCTCTTCACCTTCTCTGGGTCGGAGAATGCCAATTGAATTTTGCGGACATTGTCGACAAGTTCGCTCTGGTATTTCGTTGCCACAGGAATGATGTGGTTCATGCAGAGGTCGCCAAGCACACGGGCTTCAATCTGAATTTTCTTCTGATAGGTCTCCCATTTGATTTCGTTGCGGGCCTCAAGCTCGTGACGGTTCATCACCTTCATCGATTCGAACATCTTCACGCTGCTGTCGTCGAGATAGCGGTCGAAGATGAGCGGACAGGAGGTTTCGCAGTCCAAACCGCGGCGGGCGGCTTCGGCCTTCCATTCGTCGCTGTATCCGTTTCCATCGAAATGGATGGGCTTGCACGTCTTGATGTCTTCACGAAGCACATCGAGAATGGCCGACACTTTGCTCTCGCCTTTGGCAATCAGGGCTTCCACACGAGCGTGGAAATCGGTGAGGGCCTCAGCAACGGCGGTGTTAAGAGCAATCAGGGCGCTGGCACAGTTGGCGATGCTGCCAACGGCACGAAATTCAAAACGGTTTCCTGTGAAAGCGAAAGGAGAGGTGCGGTTGCGGTCGGTGTTGTCGACCATCAACTCGGGAATCTGCGGGATGTCGAGGTGCATGCCGTGCTTACCTTCCATGGTGAAGAGGTCTTCCTTGGTGGATTTCTCAACGCGCTCAAGGAGTTCGCTGAGCTGCGTTCCCAAGAAGCTGGAAATGATGGCGGGCGGCGCTTCGTTGGCTCCCAAACGATGGGCATTGGTGGCGCTCATGATGGAGGCCTTCAGCAAACCGTTGTGGCGGTAGACGCCCATGAGGGTTTCAACGATGAAGGTGATGAAACGCAGATTGTCTTCTGGGGTCTTGCCTGGCGCGTGGAGGAGATGGCCGGTGTCGGTGGTGAGACTCCAGTTGTTGTGCTTGCCGCTACCGTTGATGCCAGCGAAAGGCTTCTCGTGGAGCAGGCAACGGAAACCGTGGTGGCGGGCGATGTTGCGCATCAACGACATAATGAGCATATTGTGGTCGACAGCCAGGTTGCATTCCTCATAAACAGGAGCGAGCTCAAACTGGTTGGGGGCCACTTCGTTGTGGCGCGTTTTGCAAGGGATGCCCAACTCCAGCGACTGGATTTCCAAGTCGCGCATGAACTCAACGACACGCTCGGGAATGGCGCCAAAGTAGTGGTCGTCCATCTGCTGGTTTTTGGCAGAATCGTGTCCCATCAGGGTTCTGCCCGTCAGGAGCAGGTCGGGACGCGCCGCATAAAGGCCTTCATCCACCAAGAAATATTCCTGTTCCCAACCCAGATTAACGGTGACACGCTGCACCTTTGGGTCGAAGAATTGAGCAACAGCCGTTGCAGCCTTGTCGATGGCGCCAAGAGATTTCTTCAAGGGGGCCTTATAGTCGAGGGCTTCGCCCGTGTAAGAAACGAAAATGGTCGGTATCATCAAAGTGTCTCCCACGATGAACACCGGCGAAGAAGGATCCCAAGCTGAATAGCCGCGGGCCTCAAACGTTGAACGGATGCCACCGTTGGGAAATGAAGAAGCGTCGGGTTCCTGCTGCACGAGGGCTTTTCCTGAAAATTTTTCAATCATGCCGCCCTTGAAGTCGTGCTCCAAGAAATTGTCGTGCTTTTCGGCGGTTCCTTCCGTCAGAGGCTGGAACCAGTGCGTGCAGTGTGTCACGCCCATTTCCATGGCCCACTGCTTCATTCCCTTGGCCACCTCGTCGGCGATATCCAAAGGCAGGTCGGCACCTGTCTCCATCACTTCGCGCAAGGTTTTGTACACGTTCAACGGAAGATATTTAAACATTTTCTCCTGGTTGAACACATACTTGGCAAAGTATTCCGACGGGCGCTCCTTCGGCGCTACCACTTTTACTGGGCGTTTCTTGAACGCTTCCTCTACAACTTTAAATCTGAGATTGCTCATAATTGATATGGAATAAAGTTTTTGCTTTTCTTTCGATGGGGCGTCTCGCGCTCCTGCCGCTTGCCGGCTTTGCAGAAGCTCTTTCGATTTACAGGCGCGAAATATGCAATGAACGCCACGACCTGCCTTTAATTAGTAATGGTATACCATTACTTAAGTAGGTGGTCAAAATTATTTTTATAATATATGCCAAGAGCATTATTTTTACATTTGAAACGTCCTCTCGGGCGCATCTACTTACCTTGTTTTCAGTCGCAATGCCCGCATTGCTCCTTCAACCAAGGTGGCGTATCTGCATCCCGATAGAACATTTCAAATGTAAAAATAATTCTGACCACCTACTTAGCCCTGCAAAATTACAAATTATTTTGCAAGGAGATTGCAGAAGAACACGAAGAACTGACGGGAAGCGGCGGATTACTTGGCCAGAACGCCTACTCCTCGACCTGAAGGCGAGGAAGTCCGCTGACAAAACGGATGGGAATCCAGAGATGGCGGCTGTGGCTCAATCGCTTGGGCGTCCAGATGTCGGCCATAAAGAGAAACTCGCCGGGACGGTCTTTGTCGGGCATCACGTAGGTGCCTTGTCCGCCGAATGTCTTGTCGGCACCACGGCCAACGGCTGGGCAATCTAATTGCTGCCAAGGCCCCGTGAGCTTACTGGCGCGGAAGAGACGGGCTTTGTTGGGCGCCCATCCCGTACAGCCACTGGTGATGAGCCAATAGCTGCCGTTTTTCTTGAAAAGCGTTGGTGCCTCGTTTTGTCCAGAAGGGGCAATGCGCCAATAGCGCCCCGTGTAGCCAAGATAGTCTTTGGTGAGTTCGGCGAGCTGCAACGTGAGGTTGTCTTCGGAGGAGTACAAATGATAGGCACGGCCGTTGTCGTCGACATAAACGGTCATGTCGCGGCTCATCTGTCCGCCCTTCATGTCGCGCACCAGGAAGAGACCCTTTTGGATGGCTTCGCGCCATTGCGGCGTCCACCAAGTCTTATAGTCTTCGCTTTTGAGGGCCAAGGCCGCGGCTTTGTCTTTTTTCTTGAAATCTGCTGGCCAGCGCCCAGCATTGGGGCGCAGCGAACGCACGAAGCGGAACGGCCCTTTGACTTGGTTTGCCACGGCAAAGCCTGTTCGCGCCGCAGCATATCCTTTTCTGCGCAATTCGAGGTGGAAGAGCATGACATATTTTCCCGTCTTCGGGTTTTTAACCACCTTCGGACGCTCCATGATGCAGCCTAAGGCGATGTCGGAGAGCGTGTCGGGCGAGGCTTGCAAGACGAGGCCTTCGTAGTGCCACGTCTTCAGGTCGCGCGAGGTGTAGAGGGCGATGCCGTCTTCGCTCGCGCCGGGAATGTTCTCCACGCGGTGTTCGCCATACCAGCAATAGGTGCCGTCTTCGGCCTGGATGATGTTTCCGCCGTGGCAGTTGATGTGTTGTCCGTCGTCGGCCAGCCAAAGGCCTTCTGCCGTGGCAACGGGCCGAGACTGTGCCGCGAGATGACGGGTGGCGTTGAAAAGCAAGGCCAAGCAGCAGAGCATTATTGTTATTTGCTTCATAACATTTGAAATTAAATAGGGGTTGTCGTTTAATTCTAAGAATTCAATATCTATAGACGAGGGTATGCCTTCCGAGGTTGCCATCGTCTGCTTATTTTCGGAGTTTTATCGTAATTTTGGTCGATTCTTGTCTTGTCAGGGCATAGTTATCCCTTGCATGGAGGATAATGCTATACGAGGTTAAGCAGCCTGATGGAGTTCCGCTTTTGCAATTCTTCTTGCCAGTTGTACTGCATTAGCCGTGTGGATGCCGAAGAAGATGATTAGGATTTCTGTCTTCTTGATTCGGCCGCTTATCCGCTTGAGTCCGTAATGTTCCTTCTGCGTTCCAAAGGATCCTTCCATTGCTGTGGCTCGTACACGGGCAAGTTCTTTCTTGACCATGCTGACAGTGGACGTGGTTTCTCGCTTCCTGCCTTTCTGCGAGAATGAAGTCACAATGTTTTGTTCACTGCAGAAAGAACGGTTGGCATTACCAGAATAACTGCAGTCGCCAGCCAGTTTGGTGATCTTCTCTCCAAAGAGTTTCTCTGCAAGCTTTACACAATGCACAAGACGAGTACCCTCATTGAATGCGTTGAACGAAAGTTTCTCGATGAACGATAGGCCATCAACCTGTATGTTGTTACACTTGGCTCCAAACTCGACCTTCTTTACTTCCTTGCCACGGACGATTGGACGTATGTATGGTTTGTTGACGCTTACGATACGATTAGGAATGCTCTCCTTGGCATTGCCACTCTCGTGATGCTTATGCTGCTGACGGTATATCTTCGTTATCGTCTCTATTTCTGCGAGTTGCTTATCGGAGAAGATTCCTGCGCAGGGATTTTCTCTGTCGAGTCTTCTTAACTCTTTGAGAATCTTCCCTAACAGATCCAACTGTCGACGGATCATCCTGCGAGTACGCTTGTTGGTGTGATGGCGTTGCTTCACATAGGCCATGTTGTCGTGGGCAACATCAAGGTACTTCGTCCTCATGCGGTGAATGCCGAGTTCCTTACTTGCCTCACACATCATTGTATATACCTTCTCTACGCATTCCCATAGCAACTTTGTGTCAGTGGGGTAACGCATGCTGCTTTCGTAGCACGTTGCATCGGTATAGATTGTATCAAGATTCCTCATGTATGGTTTCCATGTTTCTGCCAATGACTCCTGCTGAGTCTGGATCTTCAGGCGCTTGGACAGTTCAAGGATAATATCATCTATGAGCTTGTAGTTGGTCAGGGGATTGGCTGAACTTATTCGGATGCCACAGAATATCTGATAGTGTATGTTGGCGTTGAGCTGCTCCATAAGTTTTGGGGCAGACAATCCGGTATACGACTTGAGGAACATGAGTGCCACCTTGCCTTCAGGGCTGAAGTAAGATTTGCGACCGACTTTTCTGCGTGGAACAGAGTCAATCAAACCGAATCTAATGGCCATCTCACGCAACGGAAGGAGGGCATGAAAGCGTCCGAGTTCACTCTTTTTGAACGACTCTTCATAATCTTTGTAAAAATCAAACTCTGTGAACGCAAGACCTGGTGTTATTTCAGAAAATTGTAGTACCTTTGCCATGACGATTATTTTTCGTTTCCCCCAAAACAGGCCGGTCAAAGCAGTTTGGGGGATTTTTTATTATTTTATGCAAAGATACAAAATTCTTATAACACTGACAATTAGATCGTTAGGTTGTTTTTGACTGATTTACGAGCATCCCTAAATATTTCCAGTTTTCCTGCCTTCACATCACGCCACAGCCGAAGGTCCGCTCACGCTTTCCCCAACCATTTCTTTATACGCGCCATTGCTTCTTCGCAATCTTCGCGCGTTCCGAATGCCGTAAGGCGGATGTAGCCTTCACCAGAAGGCCCGAAACCGACGCCGGGCGTGGAAACGACATGCACTTCATGCAGGAGGCGTTCGAAAAAGTCCCAACTTGAAATGCCGTCGGGCGTTTGCAACCATATATAGGGGGCGTTGATGCCGCCAAAGACGTTTAATCCTGCTGCCGTAAGGCTCTCGCGCATGATGCACGCATTGGTCATGTAATAGTTGATGGTTTCGCGCACCTGACGCTTTCCAGCTTCGCTGTAAATGGCCTCTGCTGCCCGCTGAACGATGTAGGCGGTGCCATTAAACTTGGTGCACTGACGGCGGTTCCACAACTGGTTGAGGGAAACCTCTTCGCCACTGGCGGCCTTGACCTTGAGGGCTTTCGGCACCACGGTATATCCGCAACGCAAACCGGTGAAGCCAGCTGTCTTGGAATAGGAATGAAACTCCACGGCGCATTCTTTGGCGCCTGGTATCTCATAGATGCTGTGGGGGACGTCTGGCTGCGTGATATAGGCTTCATAGGCTGCGTCATAGAGCAACAGACTGTTGTTGCAACGGGCGTAGTTCACCCATTTCTCGAGTTCGCCGCGGCACAACGTCGTGCCCGTCGGGTTGTTGGGATAGCAAAGATATATCAAATCAACGGAATGGGAGGGCAAGGAGGGGATAAAGTTGTTGCTTGCCGTGCAAGGACAGTAACTAATCCGGCTCCACGCATTGCAGAGGAACTGGCCGGCTCTGCCGCCCATCACGTTGGAATCAATGTAAACGGGATAGATGGGGTCGGTCAGGCAAATGGTGTTTTCTGTGCCGAGGATGTCGCCGAAGTTTCCCGTGTCGCTCTTGGCGCCGTCGTTGACAAATACTTCGTCGATGTCCAAATCAATGCCGCGCGACTGAAAATCGTTTTCAACGATGGCTTTTCTCAAGAACTCATAGCCGTGTTCCGGCCCGTAGCCTCTAAAGGTCTCGGCCTTCCCCATCTCGTCGACGGCTTTATGAAGCGCCTCTATCACTGCTGGCGGCAGCGGACGGGTTACGTCGCCAATACCTAATCTAATCAGTTTGGCCTCTGGATGAGCTGCCTTAAAAGCGGCCACCTTCTGGGCTATGTCTGCAAAGAGATAGTTCTTTTGCAGTTTCAAGAAATTTTCATTTACCGTAAGCATCGTATATGATTTTTATGGGGATGTTCTATGTCTTATTATTATAAGGAGAGGAGGGATTATTATAAGGAGAAGGGGAATTATTATAGGGAGAAGGGAAAGAGGGATTGTCTATTCTTCGATGGTGATTCTTCCGTCGAACACTTTGGTTGCCGGACCCGTCATATACACGTGTCCATCTTCCTCACGCCATCCAATGGTAAGTTCTCCCCCATCCATCGCGACGACGCTCTTGCGTGGTCGGCGGCCTGTCAATGAGGCCGCAACGGCCGTTGCACAGGCTCCAGTGCCACAGGCCATGGTGATGCCGGAACCGCGTTCCCACACGCGCATGCGGATGCTGCCATCGGGCTTCACTTCGGCAAACTCGATGTTGCAACGCTCGGGAAACAGCGAAGCGAACTCTAAGGTTGGGCCAACTTTCTCGAGGTCTATGTTTTCAACGTCGTCCGTGAAGATAACGAAATGGGGATTGCCCATGGAGACGAAAGTTCCCACGTATCGCCTGCCGTCTGTGCTCGCCACGACACCCTCGCGCATACTGCCGTCGGGCGATGCCAACTGCGAAGGCACAGCCAACTGCGGCTCGCCCATATCAACGGTCACTTGCTCAACCAATCCGTCGGCACCGAGCGAGAGGTGGAGCACCTTGATGCCAGAAAGCGTGGCCAAGCGGATGTCGAGCGAGTCGGTCAACCCGTTGTCGTGAAGATATTTGCCGATGCAGCGGGAGGCATTGCCACACATGCGGGCCTCCGAACCGTCGTTGTTGAAAATACGCATCGAAAAGTCGGCAACGTCCGAAGCGCCAATGAGCACCAAACCATCGCCGCCGATGCCCTTGTGGCGGTCGCTCCAAGTAACGGACAGTTTTTCGGGATGCTTCAACGGATAAGCAAGCGTATTGACATAAATATAATCATTACCTGCCCCGTGCATTTTCGTAAATTCTATGGTACGTTTCATTGCTGTGTGTATTGGGTTTGACGTTGGCTTTTATTTATCACGGCGCAAAGGTAGAAATACTTTCTTTTTGCACAAAGAAAATCCTTGAAAACTTTCTTATTTTTATTTACACACATCGCAAATAATCTTTTTGTAAGTTTTACCTGTGTATTATTTTACATAAAGACAGGATTATACCTAAGCCAGATAAGGTGGTTTTACCGAAGAAAGCACCGAAGAAAACGGGGGAATAGTCAAAGCGGACGCACTTTCAGCGGAGCCTTCGGAGAAATTATTGTATATTTGCCGTTCAGAACAAACAGAAAACTCTCATGACAAGATTAACCATCGTGGTGCCTTGCTACAACGAAGCGCCCGTTCTTCATGAAACGACAAAACGCCTGCTGCAAGTGGCCGATACGCTGACCGCCAAGGAGGTGCAGACCCATATCTTATATGTTGACGACGGCAGCGCCGACGAGACATGGCAGATTATCGAAACGGAGTCGCAGACCCACAGCGAGGTGTGTGGCTTGAAATTGGCGCACAACGCGGGCCACCAACACGCTTTGTGGGCTGGTCTGGAGCGTGCCTGCGAGTCGGCAGACTGCATTGTAACCATTGATGCCGATTTGCAAGACGATGTCAACGCCATCTGCACGATGGTGGACCGCTTTCTGGAAGGCAACGACATTGTCTACGGCGTTCGGCGCGACCGCTCAACCGACACGTGCTTTAAGCGGCAAACGGCGGTGTTTTTCTATCGTTTTATGCACTGGCTGGGAACGGAGGTGGTGTACAACCACGCCGACTTTCGCCTTATGAGTCGCCGCGCGACAAAAACGCTGCTGAGTTATCCTGAGCGCAACCTTTTCCTGCGCGGCATGGTGAAATCGCTGGGATACCGCCAGGCAACGGTTGAATACGACCGCGCCGCCCGCTTTGCCGGCGAGTCGAAATATCCGCTCAGCCGCATGTTGGGATTCGCCTGGGACGGCATCACTTCGTTTTCCGTCCGTCCGCTGCGCCTCATCCTCCTGCTCGGCGTCCTCTTCATCGTCATTTCGTTCGCCGTCATCGTCTGGGCGCTGATAGCGCACTTCAACGGCCATACGTTGCCGGGATGGACTTCCCTACTCGTCAGCGTCTGGTTTGTCGGCGGCGCCATCCTGCTAGCGCTCGGCATCATCGGGGAATATATCGGGAAAATCTATTCTGAGGTGAAACGCCGTCCGCGCTATATCGTGGAATCCTTCACTGGAGACATGGAATGAGCGACCTTATGGAAGTGCCGCCTCAGCGCAAGAATAGTTCGACTCAGAATAAGAAAGCCCTCTCTCAGCGTAAGCCTGCCCCGTCTCAGCGCAAGCCTGCCTTCTCTCAGCGCCCAATTCCCATCAAAACCCAAGGAAGAACTTTCTTACACCCTCTATCTCAACGGTTTCCGCCTAATACGGGAACCGTTTTTTTTATTGGAGAACTTGTAAAATAAGGCAATGAGCGAGCGCGAAATATGTAAAATAAGGCGTTCTGACGGGCGAAAACTTGTAAAATAAGGCAATGAGGAGGCGCGAAATATGTAAAATAAGGCGTTCTGGCAGGCGAAAATTTGTAAAATAAGGCAATGGGAGGGCGCGAAATATGTAAAATAAGGCGTTGCGGCGAAAGAAAACTTGCAAAATAAGGCAGCGAGCAATTATTATTTGTAACTTTACGCCCTAATGGGAAGCGCCATTTATGATGGGCAATCCCACTTATCAAAAGCATAAAGCAAGAATCCACCAACTTGATACACGGCCATGAAAGAAACGGTTATAGACAAAAGAACCCTGGAACTGGTGCTCAGCGACCAAAAGTCTGAAATTGACAATTGGCCAAATGGGCACCTCTGTCCTCGCAACGAAGAAAACCTTGTGGACTTAAACAGTCCGCAAGCGCAAGTAGTCATTGGCGTTCGCCGTAGTGGAAAATCCACGCTATGCCTGCAAACGCTTGCAGACGCCCACGTCAAATTTGCATACATTGACTTTGACGATGAACGATTGGACGGCCTTAGTGCGAACGACTTGAACGATGTTCTCGAGATATTGTATAAAATATACGGGGATTTCAAATATATCTTTCTCGACGAAATACAGAACATCGACAAATGGCCTCTGTTTGTCAACCGCCTCCTGCGCATCAAGATACACGTCGTGCTGACAGGCAGTAACGCCAAATTGCTGAGCAGCGATTTGGCCACGCACCTCACGGGACGCAGCAGCGAAATTGCCCTATATCCGTTTTCTTTTACGGAATACTGCAACATGAAAGGAGTGGACTACAAGAGCAAATCGACCAAAGACATTGCGGAGCAGAGGAAAACTTTTGACGAATACATGAAGCAGGGCGGATTCCCGGAACTGCTACTGATTAAGAATAACAAGAAATATATATCCAACCTCCTTGACAATATCTTAAAACGAGACATTGAGCAACGCTACAAGATAGCCTATCCTGCCCAATTCGAGGACATGGCGCACCATTTGCTCAACACATCACCCAGCATATTATCGACCAAAGAATTGGCCGGATTATTTGATTTCAAGTCTCACCATACAGTACACAACTATATCAAATATCTCAAAGAGGCATACGTTGTCATTGGGGTTAAGAAATATTCACCGAAAAGCAAACTGCGCGTGACTGGTGAGAAGCTATATGCCGTTGATGTTGCGATGATGAACCAAAGAGAGAATGCCTTTTTAGGCGAGAACCTTGGTTGGCGCCTTGAAACCATTGTCTTGACACACCTTATACGCAAATGCAAGAACGAGGGATGGGATGTTTATTATCTCAACGACCGCTCCGGAGAATGCGATTTCATTGTGTGTGACGGCAACAGAGTGCTTCAGTGCATCCAGGTGTCTTACGACATTTCTTCGGAAAAGACCAGAAAGCGCGAAATCAACGGTTTGCTTCTTGCCCACAAAAGAACCAAATGCAAGAACTTGCTTCTGCTGACAGACCATGAATATGAAGAATTGGAGAAAGACGGCGTCCGCATGCTTATAAAACCCGTGTATGAATGGACTGCCGAGGTATTCGAGCAGCCGTAAGTTACAAAAATAATTAATAATTCGTGGAAACAAAAAAATCGCCGATGTTTTGCAAGGAAGCAAAACACAGGCGATTGTAAGTGTAAGTGTGTACAAGTGAGATGGGCTATTAAGCTTCCTTCGCAACGTTTACGCGACGTTCCTTAATACGGGCCTTCTTACCAGTGAGGGCACGGAGGTAGTAAAGCTTAGCACGACGCACCTTACCATGCTTGTTGATTTCGATGCTTTCGATAGCCGGAGATTCGATTGGGAAGATACGTTCAACACCAATGTTACCAGACATCTTGCGAACCGTGAAACGCTTCTTGTCCTGATGACCAGAAATCTTGATGACAACGCCACGATAGAGCTGAACGCGCTCTTTGTTGCCTTCGACAATCTTGTAAGCTACGGTGATTGTGTCACCAGCCTTGAATTCGGGGAATGACTTGCCCGTAGCAAATGCTTCCTCAGCGATTTTAATTAAATCTGCCATTTTTTCTTTTGGTAATTTATTATGTTATTCGTCTGTGGGCGTAACGGGGAACTCTCATCCCGACAGCGGCCCATCAGAAAAGCGTTGCAAAATTACGATTTTTACGTGAATTACACAAGGTTACGCGCCACATTTTTATGAGAATGCCTAACAAATCAGCCGATTAGTCACGGGGAAAAGTCGAAACGGGCGGTTTTTCCGGGCTTCCCAACGGGTCAAATCGCCGCCTTTTTCCGCCAAAAGCCCCTGCGCATATAGAAATAGGCCAGGGAGGAAATGGGAATGGAATAGACAAACTCGCTGAGCCAACATACGGGCAGACTGCTGCGGAAATGGAAGATGACCACGAAGACGAAGACCGTATAAATCAAAAGACTGACCGACTCCATCGCGAGCGCGGCCTTGGTGTTTCCAGAGCCTGACACGGCATGGAGGCACAATTGGGCGGGGATGCTGAAGACGTATGAGGAGAGGAGCACGTAAAGGGCTCCCTGGGCGTGGCGGATGAGCGCTGCGTCATCGGTGAAGATGTTTAAAACGTTGTATGAGAAAGTGGCGATGAGGAGAATGACGGGCACGAGGATGAGAAACGTGAGTTTCATCACGCGGTGTATCATGGGCATCACGCTGTCGTCGTTTCCCTGTCCGATGAAGTTACTGACGAGGGTGGAGATGGTGGAACCGAAGGCCACGAGCGTCATAAAGGGGAAGGCAGAGACGTTGCGAATGATGTTGGTGGCGGCCAAATCATGTTGTCCGAGATGCTCGATGGCCAAAAAGAAGATAAACCACGTGCCGAGCGACAGGAAATTCTGTATCATTATCCACACACTCAAATCGAACACATTTTTCAGAATGCCAAAGCGGAAACGCGGCATGGCATTGAGGGCATATTTTGCGCAATCGATGCGCCGCGAGGTATAGACAAGGAAGAAGAGGAAGGAAACGATTTCCGCCAAGGCCGAGCCGATGGCCGCACCTTGTATGCCCAGAGCCGGGAAACCGAATTTGCCGAAAATCAAGACATAGTTGAAGACGACGTTGCTCAACACCATGACGAGGGAGTTGAGCGTGAGCGTGCGGGTGTTGGTGGTGCCGATATAAAAGGCGCGAAAAACGAGGGTGATGAAGGCAAAGGGGATGCCCGCCATGCGCCACGTCAGGTAGATATCTGAGGCGCTGGCGATTTCGGGAGAGCTGATGAGACTGTTCATCAAGCGGTCGCCAAAGAAAAAGACAAACGCCACCAAGACGAGGGAAAGGAGGAGCAGGAAGAAGAGGCCGTGATAGAACACACTGCCGATGGTTGTGTAAGCACCCTCTCCGTTGCGGCGGCCGATGATGATTTGCACACCGATGCTGAAACCGAGGCCGAGCATAAACACCACGGTATAGGCGATACCGCCGAGAGCTGCGGCTCCCAGTTCCACCTCCCCGACGCGTCCGAGATAGGCCGTGTCGGTCATGCCGATGAGCTGCTCCATCAACACACTAACGAGAATGGGCAACGCAATGGCGAGGATTCTTTTATAACTATAGTTGACTGCTTCCATACTTTTTCCGTTTCCAGATTTCATGCTATATCGTCAGACTGCCCGTTGCTGCCAACTATCAAAGGCCCAGCAATCCCTTGACAAGGAAGAAGAGCATGGGGATGAAGAGGGCGGGCAGCAGATTGATGGTCTTGCAATCCTTGATGTTGAGCACGCCGAGGCCAGCGGCGGCAATCAAAACGCCTCCGACGATGCTGACCTCCGCGATGAGTTCTTCAGAGATGAAGGAGGCAGAAACTTTTGCAATGCCGTAGATGCTGGCCTGCCAAGCAAAGACGAAGAAGGCCGTGATGGCGGTGCCAAAACCATAGCTGGAGGCCACGACAACCATTGTCACGAGGTTGAGCGTGGCGGCCGTCATGAGATAGGTGTTGTCGTTGAAGAGGGCGCTCAGCACGGGGCCCATCATCGAGAGCGTTCCGACGCAGCAGAACAAGACACCCGTGGTGATGCCTTCTGCGAGGTTGGAACCGCCGGAAACGCGGCGCGTGGCACGCTCCAAGTGCTGGTCGAGCTTCAAGAAAGTGCCGATGAGCCCACCGATGGCCAGGCAGAAGATGAAGAGAACGGGATAGTGGCTTTTGATCATGTGTTCCATCGCCACATTGACGCCGAGTACAATGGCGGCAAGACCCATGGCGGTGTTGAGAACGGTGATGTATTTCTCGCGTATTCCCTTACGCGCTAAAGCACCAACAGCGCTGCCGACAACGACGGCGACTGCATTTAAGATAATTGCATACATAAAAAGATGTGATAAAAAGGCCTCCGTCGTGCATTCACGCCAGGGCCGGTTTAGGGAATCAGACTGTGGGCGGGGGGAAATACAGAGAATGCTGCACGATTTTTGACCAAATAGCATGGCGGTTGCAACACCGCTGCCCCCTAAAAGGTAGGGTGTTCAAAATGGGAATATTGAGTCGATGAATATTGTACGGGAAAGCCCTATCTGCGACCCGGCACGGGCTGAAAGCCCAACAAGTCCAAAGCCCAGGGCAACGCCCTGGGTGCCGTGTTCCCCGTTCGTGCGCCCTGTAAGGGCAAAAGTAAGCATCAACACTGCGCCCATACTTTTGCCCTTACAGGGCGTAGGCATTTATGCACTGATACCCAGGGCGTTGCCCTGGGCTATGCACTTACTGCCCTTTCAGGGCGCTCCTTTTCGCGCTTTGTTCGTTTATCATGTGCGCATGCTTCGCCACTTGCTATTTGGCTCAAAACCGCGCAGATTGTTTCTGGATTATAACCACCCTACCTAAGAGCGCAGTCTGGTTCAGGTTTTTCAATTTCAGGACAAAGTTACAATTTGCTTTTCACATCCACAATTCTGAAAGGGATTTTATAGGGCCAAGCGGCACGAAAAAGAAGCAAAATGCCGCCGAAGGCCACGGCGGCCCAGAAAACAAAAAAGGCGCCCCGCGAATGCGGAGCGCCCTTTTTATTGAAAATGCATTAACATTCAGAGAGTGATTACTTTACGTAAACCTTCTTACCGTTAACGATGTAGAGACCCTTAGGAAGACCTACAGTTGAGTTAGCGCGAACCTTCACACCAGAGATAGTGTAGATGGCACCACCCTTAGCGTTAGAAACCACTGCGTTGTTGATACCGTTGATAACGTCTTCGATGTTGAGAGCAACGTCTCCATCTTCAGTCGTTTCAGGGATTTCAACGAAGTAACCAGTGCTGGCGTCAACAGTAGTGTTGTCAACAGAGTTCTTGATCACACCGTCGAGGAGCAAGCCGAGGCCAGCATTAACAGTCAGCGAGTTCAAAGTACCCACCATACCATTTTGGTTGACGTGGTCGTAAACGTAAGTACCGTTAGCAAGTTCGCTTGCATCAGCAGCCTGGATACCGATCTGGAGATAGTTGATATCTTCGTCAGTCTTAACGATGAACGGAGTACCAGCCGGGATGATTTCAGACTCAGAGTATTGCTGGAGCTGAGCCTTACCGTCCTTCTGTCCGAGGAGCTTGTAAGGAGCTGGTTCTACATACTGGATGTCGAACGGCATCGTAACAATCTGATAAGCATTGGCCTTGACATTGTAAGTCATACCGTCTGAAACGACATCAGAAGAAACTTCGTCGAACACGAACAAAGAGCTTGCATCGCTGCCGCTCCAGTTAACCACGCTGTGGCTTGGATCAGCGTTCATGTAGCGACCTTCAACAAACTGGATGTTGAATACGCCAGGAAGCTTACCAGAAACGAGGGTGAACTTAGAATCTTCCTTAGTTGAGCTCAAACGCTGTGAGAGCTCCACTTCGTCCTTGTCTTCAACGCCGTCATACAAGTTGGCGATGTTGAGACCAGTTGCCAAGTTCTTGATAACGAATGAACCATCGGCCTGCTTTCTGAGCTGCCATACAGCGTTCAAACGAGTGCTCTGGTTTTCGTCGTCCTTATAGCCCCAGTAAACGTTGGCAACCGTGTCAGCGTTGCGAGCATATACGATGTTACCATACTGACCATTCTGGTCGCCGTTTTGATTCTGGCTTACGCTCTTAATGCGAACGATTGCGCCGTCTTCAGGAACGATCAACTTGCTGTTGAACGTGCTGATTGCGCTGCGGAGCGCCTTCAACTGGTCTGCGATGGCAGTGAGGCTCAACGGAGAGTTAGCTTCAACATAAGAAGAAACATTGTCAACCGTTGTCTTCAAGCCGCTCTGAGCATCTGCTGGGAAGTAACCCCATGCTGTGCCCACCATGCCTTCAGCTTCGGCCTGAGCCTTAGCGTCCTTCAAGAGTTCGAGAAGTTCAGTGTCATCAGGATATGCATCGTTGAATTCCTTGATAACGGCTTCCAAAGCTTCATAGTCAGCCTGAGTTGCAGAGCTGTCTGAAGCGAGCTTTTCAGCGTTGGCGATGGCGTCAGCCAACTTCTGGCGTACTTCTTCAGGAATCATGTTGTAACGTGGGTTGTCACCACCATCCTTGTAGAAGCGCAATTCTGATACGTGCCAGCATGGGCCGAGGCCGTGGAGCTGGTTGACCTTAGTCTGGAGACCTACGAAACGAAGGTGCTGAACCGGCTTGCCCAAATCGATACGCATTACAGTCGTAGTGCTGTCGATGGTACCATTAGGGAAGTTAGTGGCATACTGGTAGATAACAGTGTCCTTGAACAAAGTATCTGTCCATGCTCCTTCAGGATCGTCGCCGTCAGCCTGTGCAACGAGAGCGATGCGGCTTGGATTACCACCACGGTTGTTGTGGCGCTGAGAGAACTTGAGGAAGAGCTTCTGGATTGGCTCGTCGCCGAGGTTCACCTGTGCCCAGTGGTATTCACCGTCTACATTACCTGACCACAGAGTGTGGTAGTAAGTGCCAAGGTTGCCATCGAATGCATAAGCTTCCTTACCTTCAGAAGGTTCAGTTGCGTTGCACTTTTCGAATGAAGAGACAAGACCTGCAGAAGCATACTTGTCGTCGAAAGTCACGTCAGAATTAAGCTTATACTTCTCTGAAGTAGACTTAGCCTCACTAACCAAAGCGTGATACTTCTTCATGAAGCGGGCCTTTTCAACAACAGCGGTGAGTTGGTCTGCAACGTCAGCAGGAACTTCCTTGATGGCGAACAAACAGCCTTGACTATTCTTGTCCTGCCATCTAACGACATTCATACCGGCATCGCAGTGCCACATGTTGCCACCATCATCGGTGATGTAGAACATCAAACCAGCAACGCTGCCGTTAGGATTGAAGTTAACATTGTACTTGACATTGGCATTTTCAATCGTCGGGAATGTGGATGACGTGCTACCCTGCTTACCGGCATAACGACCGGTTGCAAAGTTCTTGATGTAGTACTGACCATTACCTGCATCTTCAACAGTCCACAAGTATTTGGCATCGTTGAGGGTTGGAGGAACGTCGACAGCGACTTTGTCCCTCGTACACTTCATAGAAGTACCCGTATCAAACATACCGTCTTGTGAACGCTGGCTGATGAACATGTAGTACTTACCCGGAGCGAGCATGATGCGGCCACCGTTGTTCAGCATTTCCTGAGCATCAAGAATGTCCTGAACGATTTTTTCCTTGGCTTCCGCAGAAACAGCGTCGTTACCCATAGCGTCGTTGGCTGCATTGTAAGCAGCTTCGATCTTGTCGTGGAGTTCCTGAGAGATGTTACCCGGCTGATCACCTACAGCAAATTCGAGATCAGAGAAACCATTCTTGAAGACTTCGTTGTAGACGGTCTCCAATTTCTCGTCAGCTGTTGGCTGATGAGGAGTGGCTACATAGATTCGCCAGTTGTTGGTGTCGCTGTAACCCGAGTAAGCTGGGCAACCCCAATAGCAGAGGTAAGTAGGACCCGAACCATCTTCCGGCAGCGGACCTGAGAACACCCAGTCATTGCCGTCTGCTTCAGGCTGCTTTTCTTCGCCATCAATCTTACGGCGAAGGTCTGTAGAAGCAGTTTCAGCCTTCAAGATGGTGCACTGGAAAGCTTCGCCATAAGACAAAGTGTGACCCTCAGAGTAGATGTACTGCTTGTTGGAGAAGTTTTTCAGAACGAATACGTCATCGCCCTGCGCGTCTTCGCCAACCTTTACGAGTTCGTAAACACAGGTAGCATCAACGGCTGCCTTGAAGGAGCCAGAGGGATTCAGATAGCCATTGCTTGACCAGCCATCCTTGTTGTTACCCTGCTGAAGCACCACAAACATACCGTTTTTCGGTGCCTCAATCTGGCTTTCTGCAACGTCCCACACGGTCCAATCGCGTTCAGCAGCAACTGCTGACAATGATCCTGCCACGAAGAGCAGCATCAAAGCAAGAAAATTGTAAATTTTCTTCATTGTGAGATGAGAATTTGAATTAAACAATTAGTGAATAAATAATTTGTAGATTTGATTATGTTAAGTTTCAGAGCGAGGCAATTCATGCCCAGCCCCAAATCATTTTCTTTTTCCATAACGGCTGCGCAACGTCAACACACTCCTATATAATAGGAGCCGAACCGCCCGTCTTGCATCTCCGCCCCGTCATGGGGCATCAACGCAGACTTGCCGTCGGCGCGTCTGCTGGTCTTGCAGCATGCATCCCCCAATGCATAACATAATTATGGCGTTGCACCAAACGCCCGAAAGGGCAAATGGGCGAACGAAACAAAAAATGAAACATTGTTGCAAACATATTCCGCCATCTTGATGCGGAAGAACCGTCCACGCTTTATTATGGAGCGGCCAGCAACAGGGTTACATCCCGTCTCACTGGAGGTTGAGGAAAAGCTCTTACTTCCATTGTCTTATTGCAATGTGATGCAACATTCATGCGAAAAACGTCTTTTTGTCAGATCGGCAACCATATCCATGAAAATATGCTGCCAAAACTGCAAGTCCGTTTCCACTATGCCACATTCACTTTGCAAGACAACTTCAGAGACTTAACATCAGAAACCATCTATTTAATTATTTCAAGAATTTGCCACACGCAGCTCAGCTCGTTTAATGAGAGTTCTAAGACTAAGACTAACATGCAACTCATTCATTCACACATCGTTAAATACGTTTTCTCGCTTCAACAACGTGAATGCCTCCGCATTTTCGTCCCAAAGATAGCAACATATTTCTCAATAAACAAATTTACATGTTACTTTTTTGTTAAATGGCATGATTTTTCAGATAATGGGCAAAAAGCGGGGCGACATGGAAAGGACGACGGGGAGCGAACAGAAGGAAGAGCGGCTGAAGAGAGACCGCGGAGGATTTCCCGAGAATATTGATAGGTTATCTACTCGCGGCCGAAGGTAATGCTACTCGCGGCCGAAGGTAGCGCTACTCGCGGCCGCGAGCAGCAGACAAAGAATTAGGCTTAGCGTGACAGTGTGACTTTTCTGAAGATATTCCGCAAGCCACCGCCAGATGTTGCAACATTCTGGCAATCTGTGCGATGGTCCACGTTTCACTTTCCGATGGACTGCACACTGCGGCGCACGCCCTTGGAAATTTCCACGAACATGAAGCTCGGTTTGTTGGAATGAATCTGCTTTTCATATTTGGCATACTCCTTGGCGGCATATTCCTTCGACTTCTCAAACGTGAGGCGCGACATCTCGCCTTGGGAGCGTCCCTGCATGGTGGAGTCGAGGCGTTCCTCGGGGAAGTAGTCGTCGAGGTCCACATCGCCAATCATCGTGGTTTCAAGCACCTCAAGATGCTTTTTCGAGGCATCGGTGTAATAACCAACAAACATGTGGCGGGGAATCTGGATGAGAACGGGCGTGATGTTGATGGCACGCAGGAGCGAAGCGAAGAGCACGGAACCATCCACGCAGTTGATTTGCGACGTATTGAGGGCATCTTCAAACGTGCGGACACGCTGGGCATAGACCACGTTGCTCGAGAGACTGGAATAGGACACGGAACTATATTTGAAGCCCCGCTTCTGCAACACATTCCACAAGGCATACACTTGCTTGTCGACGGCATCCTTGGCCTTCGACTGATAGCCCAAGAAACGGCGCACGATGCGCGTGCTCAATGCCTCGCGCAACACTTGGTCGATCAGCGGATTCTCTTCGTTGACATAGGCAGCGAAGAAGAGGCGTGTGCTGACAAAGTTGGTTGAGCCATCGGCTTTCTGCTGGTTATAGCCCAAAAGACATTCGTTGATGCTGCGCATGGAAAACGTGCGCATACGTTGTCCATAATCTTTGCCGTTCATCTCGACATTGGCCACCACGCTGACTGGTTCGGCCTGCGTGTTGCTTCTCAAAGCGTCGTAGCGCCAGAGCACATCGGGATAGACCACATATTCCGTCTTACCCTCTGGCAGCACGAATGTGGAGACGGAACGGGCGTAGAACGGTGTCTCTTGCAACTCAATGCGCACCAAGGAGTTGGGGCGTCCGCTCCGTATCTTGACGGCAAAGAGCGACTTGGGATTGCCAACATACGTGGAATCCATCGGTTTGATGATTTCGGCATCGGTTGTTGCCACAGAGAGGATGGCCGAAGGAAAGAGATTGCCTCCGAGCTGGTCAACGATTTCAAAATCGTTTAACCCCGGACGGAAAAAACCGAAATAGGCGCAGATGCCAACAACGGCAACCACAACGCCAAGGATAACGCGCCGCGTGGTACGCGTGGTGCGTTCTGTCCACTGTTTTTTAAATTTGGAAGTACTGATCATAACGCGTTTTTTTGATTTGCAGGAGGGCGGAATGTATGGTGAGTCTGAAGTAGGTGGCCACCTACTTAGTAATGGTAAAATAGCTCAACTTTTTCTTTCACCATTACTTAAAACACAAGCAGATTCCAAATAACATCGGGAAGGTTACGCCGCATATTTAGAATCTGCTTGCAAAATTTTGACAATAAGGAATTAATCAAAAATATGTTCGTCTTACAATGAGTTGACAATGTCCACCACCATGAAATAAACATACGTGGCAGGCACGGCCATCATGGCGGAATCGAAGCGATCGAGAATGCCGCCGTGTCCGGGCAATATCTTTCCGCTGTCTTTGATATTGAGACAACGCTTAAAGGTGCTCTCAAACAAATCGCCTAAGGTGCCGAAAAAGCTGACCACCACGGCAAAGCCCAACCAAACGGGCAGACTGTATGTGGCAAAGAAATGCCACAGGATGCAAGCTGCAACGAGACAGAGCACGCCGCCGCCGATGGTGCCCACCCAGGTCTTGTTGGGAGAAACCCTTGGCGACATCTTCTTCGGGAAATAGTTGTGGAGCAAACTGCCTGTGCAATAGGCACCAGTGTCGTTCGTCCACAAGAAAATGAACACTGAGAGGGGCAACACGTAGGAATATCCCTCGCCACATTCCGCTCCAGTCATTCCCAAGATGCAAAGCAAGGCAAAGGGGCCTGCCGTGTAGATGTGGGAGAAAACGGAAACGGAGAGATCAACGATGGAATCTGACTCCGACTCATCATCGTACGTCATGATGACTTTCACCATCATCGCCACGAGAAGGAAGATGTATGGAATGAAAGCAAAGACCAAGTTCATGCCAGGAGCCAGAAGGCTTTGCGACATCAGAATGACGAGAAAGAGGATGAAGGCGCCCACAGGATTGGCGAAACGCATCGTGCTGAGATAGCCATGTCGGTCGTAATTGTAGCTAAACTCCCAATTGGCCAACACTGCAACAATCAAAGAGAAAACGATGCAGCTGACCAAACTGTGGACGAGACAAAACACCGTCAGAGCAACAAAGAGTACGCCTGTTATGGTTCGTAACACTAAATTTTTCATATTCTTATCTTTTAGCCGTGTTCTAAATTATCACTTTTAAAATCACGCATAGATTTCGTTCAAGCTTTCGGGGCCTCGTCTGAAGCCTTCGATGAAGCTTCGCCTTGCGCCTCCGTTGCTTGCGCGTCCTGCGCCGCTGGAGCCTCAGCTTTTTCAGGTTGAACCGCTACGGGCTGCGTGGAAGAAACCGTTGACGGAGCAGGCGAAACCGTTGCCTGCTCGTTGGCGGCCTTTTCAGCGCTTTCGGCCATAGCCTTCTCTTCCTCTTCCTGGATTTCATCGGCGCGGCTCTTCCAAGGACGCTTGCCGAAGATTCTTTCAACGTCTTCCGTGAAGATCACTTCGCGCTCCATGAGAAGTTCTGCCAGCTGTCTGTGCTTCTCAGCGTTGTCTTGCAAGATTTTCTTGGCACGCTCGTATTGCGTCGAGATGAGATTCTTGACCTCTTGGTCGATGGTCTCAGCCGTCTTGTCGGAATAGGGCTTGGTGAAGTTGTATTCCTGATTGTTGTAATAGCAGAGGTTGGAAAGTTCATCGCTCATACCCAAATAGGCCACCATGCCGTAAGCACGCTTGGTGACGCGCTCCAAATCGTTGAGCGCACCGCTGGAGACATGGCCGAGGAACACTTCCTCTGCGGCACGTCCGGCCAGAGTTGCACAGATTTCATCGAGCATCTGCTCCTTGGTCGTGATGCTACGCTCCTCGGGCAGATACCAAGCGGCACCGAGCGACTGGCCACGGGGCACAATCGTCACCTTCACCAAAGGATTGGCATATTTCAAGAGCCATGAAACAGAAGCATGGCCGGCCTCATGAACGGAGATGGCACGCTTTTCGCCCTGCGTCATCACCTTGGTTTTCTTTTCGAGGCCGCCGATGATTCGGTCAACGGCATCGAGGAAATCTTGCTTGCACACGGCCTGACGGTTGCGACGGGCAGCAATCAGAGCGGCTTCATTACATACGTTGGCGATGTCGGCGCCAGAGAATCCTGGTGTCTGACGCGCCAGGAAGTCCACATCGAGGTCGTCTGCAAGCTTGAGCGGACGCAAGTGGACATTGAAGATGGCGATGCGCTCCGACAATTCGGGAAGGTCAACATGGATTTGACGATCGAAACGTCCGGCACGCAAGAGGGCCGAGTCGAGGATTTCAACGCGGTTGGTCGCCGCCAGGATGATGACGCCAGAATTGGTGCCGAAGCCGTCCATCTCTGTGAGCAACTGGTTGAGGGTGTTTTCGCGCTCGTCGTTGCCGCCGAAAGCGGGGTTCTTGCCTCTGGAGCGTCCGATGGCATCAATTTCGTCGATGAAGATGATGCAGGGCGCTTTTTCCTTGGCCTGGCGGAAGAGGTCGCGCACGCGACTGGCACCGACGCCGACGAACATTTCCACGAAGTCGCTACCGGCCAAAGAGAAGAAAGGCACGTCGGCCTCGCCGGCAACGGCCTTGGCCAAGAGGGTTTTACCTGTTCCAGGAGGGCCCACGAGCAATGCGCCCTTGGGAATCTTGCCGCCCAGTTCGGTATATTTCTTCGGGTTTTTCAGGAAGTCAACGATTTCCTGCACCTCCTGTTTGGCGCCTTCCTGTCCGGCCACATCCTTGAAGGTGACGTTGGTGCCTTGACCTTTTTCAAAGAGGCGGGCCTTGCTCTTGCCGACACCGAAAATGCCGGCACCGCCACCGGCGCCTCCCGAACTGCCACCGCTCATGCGACGCATGAAATAAAACCAGAGGAACACGAGCAGGATGATGGGCAGGAAACTGCTCAAAAGGCTCATGAAGAAATTGCTCGACTCCTCATAGCTCAGCGGCACATTGCACGAGTCGACGAAATCGCCCAACTTGTCGATATTGGCTGGGCCTTCTGTCGAGACGGTCGGGGCCTTTCCCGTGCGGTCCATTCCTTGGTTGAACACCTTGCGAATGACTTCCGCATTTGTTACCAGCGTGAGGCGTGCCGTTCCGTCAGTTTTGTTGATGACCACGCTCTTGGCATAGCCATTCTGAATGTAGGCACGGAATTGCGTGAGGTTGACCTCCTTATTCACCCCGCCGATACTGTCTTTGCCTTGGAAGAGCATAAACACCAACCCAGCAATGATGGCAATGTAGAGCCAATTGAGGTTGAAGCGGGGCATTTTGTTTTTCTTGTTCTGATTGTTCATTTGATTTATACGCGTTTGAGATGTCCTGAAAGCAGTTCATCCCGTTGTTTATCCACAGGGAGAGCGCCTGCTGGCTGCCCGTTGCCCACACGAAGCGCGGAGACTCAGGGGTTTGCTCGGGAGAAAGCGGCCGAAGGGCTTTTGAGGGCGGCAGGAATCAGCGGCCCTGTGTCAGTCGATGTTGGGAATCTGCTCGAGCTTCGCGTCTTCCCAAAGATGTTCCAAATCATAATGCTCGCGGGTTTCCGGCACAAAGATGTGCACCATCACCGTGCCATAGTCCATTGCCACCCAAACGGCATTTTGGCGACCAGCAATGAGCGTTGGATGCTCGCCATATTGTTTTCCCGTAAATTCTTCAACGGAATCGGTGACGGCATCCACCTGCTGCGGAGAACCGCAGGTGCAGATAACGAAATAATCACAAGGAGCCGTCGCTATTTTCGTGAGATTGGCGACTGCGATGTCGCGACCTTTTTTTTCCTGAATACCTTCGATGATTGATTTGACCAAATCTGTCGTATTGTTCATTACTTTCTAATAGATATATTTGATAATGTTTCTATTTTTCACCCTCGCAACACCCCTTTCGTCAAGGGCCTATTGCAGTTGGTATGCAAAGTTAAGAGGATTTCTTTGATTGGTGAAATCAGCCCCGACAAATGTGGGACATTTTTTTGATTTTTAGGTATTAGAAGGAGGCTGGCAACAACCTGATTCGACATCGTCCTGCCTTTCTTCGTTATGCCCTGACAATTCGCGAATAAAAAAAGATGGTAAAACAAGGGCCAAGATGACGTGGCACTTGTTTTACCATCTATGTTATTATTGCTGCAATGTAGCCAATGCGGTTTCCCCAGGAAGGGGGAAAAGGGGCGGAAGGAGGAAGGATGACGTGCTACACATCATGAGGGACCTACAAAAGGGGGCACATCGCCTGCACACAGGTCTTCCCTCTCCTTCCGCAGGCTTTCTTCGCTTACTTGCGGAACTTGTGGACGCGCTGCTGCTTGCTCGTGTTGATGACGAGCAGATAGGTGCCAGAGGGCAAGTTGCCGAGAGAAAGCACATGCTGCGAAGCAGCTTGCTTCACGGCGTCTTTCACCAAAGTGACGCCACCGAGGTTGACAACGGTGAAGGTGGTGGCGGCAGGTATCTGTCCGCTCACGGTCAGGGCGTTGCCAGCGTTTGCCACCTTCAAGGCAGTGAGTTCGTCAGAGGTGGCCGCATGGATGCCGTCGGTGGTATTGTCAACGGCCGAGAAGCGGAGCACGTAGGAATAGCTGCCCGATGAAGGAATCTGGTATTCAGAAAGCGTGCCCGTTCCCTGTCCGCAGCTGCCGTTGCCCAGGCCCTTCTGCAAATAGTCGAAATGGGCGGTGAGCTTGCTGCCCGCGTTCAACTCCCAAGGATGGCGCGTGTTGTAGAGCGTTTCGTCGTCGTATGCCAAGAGAGAGAAGGCCACCTGTCCGTCGGTCTCCACCTTGACGCCGTTGCCAGTTTCAGGGTCTTTCACAACGAGTTCGCGGAGGTCCATGTGGTTGCCACACGACTGCGGATGGCTGTATTCTTCAAACATATCAGAGACCGTGGTGGTGTAACGGCCGATATAGGCACCGTTGTTTCGGTCAATATAAGTGGCCCAAGGACCACGGCCATAGTAGCTCACCTCGGAGAGGTTGGCAGGAAGTTTCATGGCCATGCCCAAGCGGCGCAAATCGCCCGATTGCGGCATGTAAGTGGCTTTGAAGTCTACCACACCGGTGTTGTAGATGGTGTAGAGGAAGACATAGTTGCACTTCGTTCCTGTGCCGTTGACCGTCACCACAACCTGGCTGCCGTCGTCGGCCTTGCTGACCGAGAGGGTGCGGCTGCTGATGCCGTTGCTCTTGTCGTAGCCTCCACCATAATATGGTTCGGCGGCGCCGTCATTTTCCACCCATCTGAAATTGCTATATTCAGGACCTTCGCTCATCGAAGAGGTGAGGTCAACGCCGTCGAGCGTCCAGCTCTTCAACTGTCCGTTGGCCGAGAACACCATCTTCAGGTGCTTGTTTTCAATGGTCTGCGTTCCAGCACCGCTCGTCACGATGAGGGCCTCGCCCTTCTTCGTGTCAACGGCGGCCAGTTTGGCGCGTGTCTTGAGCGTGTATTGCGCGTCGGCGACAACGTAACCAGCTTCCGCCCACGGGGTGGCTTCCTTTAGGCAAGCCTGTACGGAGAGCAGCACTTCGTCGTCATCGTCGGATTCGAAGGTATAAGGCAGTTTCACCACGGAGGACTTGCCCGCAGCGATGGCTGGGAAGTCAAGGGTGCCGTTTTCAACAGCATGGCCGTTCTTCAGAATGGTGTACTTCAACTGGAAGTTGTCGAGCGTCAAGAAAGCATAGCCGTTCTTCACGGAGAGGCTCTTCGTTCTTGCGTTGTAGTTATTGAACTTCACATACTGGTAGACCTTCTTGACTTCGGTGAGCTTCGACGTCCAGGCGCGGTCGGCAGTGATGATGCCATTGTTGACAAAGTTGAACTGGTGGGGGCCAGGGTAGTCGAAACCGCTTCTAAACTTGTTGAAACCATTGATGGTGGTCTTGCCTGATTTGATGTCGGCAGCGTCGTAAATCGACTGGTCGACCCAGTCCCAAATGCAACCGCCGATGCCGTAGGTGCTCGATTCGATGATGTCCCAATATTCCTTGAGGTTTCCAACGGCGTTGCCCATTGCGTGGGCATATTCACACATGAAAAAGGGCTGTCTCTTGGAATTGTTGTTGGCCTGGTTTTTCGCAGTGCTGATGTTGGGATACATCACACTATAGAGGTCGGTGGCCGTGTCGTTGGCACGGGTGGCGCCTTCGTAGTGGATGATTCTCGGATCGAGGGCACGGGTGGCCTCGTAAGTGGCATGGAAGTTCAAACCAGAGTTGCTCTCATTTCCCAAACTCCAGAAGATGACGGAGGGGAAGTTGCGGTCGCGAAGCACCATGCGCACGGTGCGGTCAACATATTGTGCGGTCCACGAGGGAGCGAAGGTGATGCCAGAGGCTCCGCTGTTTTCCCAATTGAAATGGCATTCAACGTCGGCCTCATCCATGCAGTAGAGACCATAATAGTCAAACATGGCGTACATCTTGGCCTGGCGCGGATAGTGACTGGTGCGCACGGTGTTGACATTGGCCTGCTTCATCATCTCGATGTCTTTCAACATGGTCGGCACGTCAATGGAACGGCCGTAGACGGGATGCGTGTCTTGCGTGTTGACGCCTTTGAACAAAACGGGCTTGCCGTTGACGTAGACTTTATTGCTGCGGATGGCAACATGGCGGAAACCATATTTCGTTGAGAAGGCTTCTTCTTCAACACCGCTTTCCGCGTCGAGAAGCGATACCTGGACGGTGTAGAGCGTCGGAGTCTCAGCCGACCATAATTGCAGATTGCTCAGACCTTCGAAGGTGACGGAAGCCTGTGCCTCTTCGGTGCCCGTCGCTGCCACATTGGTCTGTTGGCTGGCAACTTCCTGGCCGTCGGGGCCGATGAGGGTGGCCTTGATGGTCTTGCTGTATTTTTCTCCCTGTGGGTTGGCCACGAGGAAGTCAACCTGCATGCTGCCACTGTTGTAGCTGAGCGGTTTGAGATTAGCCGTGATATAGTGGTCGCGGATGTAGGTCTTCGGCACCGCCATGAGATAGACATCGCGGTGGATGCCGCTCATGTGCCACATGTCTTGTCCTTCGAGATAAGAACCATCGCTCCATCGGATTACCTGTACGGAGACGTTGTTCTCGCCCTCGCGCACCACGTTGGTCAGGTCAAACTCGGCATCGTTGTTGCTGCCTTGCGTGTAACCGACATATTTTCCGTTTACCCAAACGAAGGCCGCACTGTAAATACCGTCGAAGTGCAACAAGACGCGCTGGTCTTTCCAGTTCTCTGGCAAGGTGAAGGTGCGACGGTAGGAGGCCACGGAGTTGGTCAGTCCGCTCTTCATCTGAATGGTGGGCGGATTGTTTTGGAAGGGATAGTTGACATTGATATAGAGCGGCTGGCCGTAGCCCTTCATTTCGAGACAGGAAGGTACTTCGATGTCGTCCCACTTAGAAACGTCGGCATCGTCGCCCCAGAAGGCTTTTTCGCCCGGACGGCTTCCGGGAGCACTCACATAATTGAGCTTCCACGTGCCGTTAAGGCTCATCACACGGTCGCTCTGCGGCGTCTCCCAAGGTTTGGCATAGTGTGCAGCGTCGGCGAGCATGGCAGCCGTTGTGCTATACGGGATATAGTAGGCATGGCCTTTCTCTTTGTTTTCCTCGAAGAAGGTCTCGTCTTCCCAGTGGTTGCGAGGCGGCATAGCTGGGTTCTCCACGTAGGTGAGGGTGAAATAAGTGTTGCGGTCGTTGGCGCTCGTTGTCATCGTTGTGGTGCCCGACGACTGTGCCGAGAGATAAAATTTGGTACTGCCCTGCTTGTAGACCAACTGGTAGACGTCGTCCAGGCCATTAACTGGCTGGATGCTCACCAACTGGTTTTCTTTATTGGAAGCCGTCCACTGAAGCGGCACACGCTTGCCGCCGAGGGCTGCATCGATGGCCAAACCGCCGCGCATACTGAAAAGAATGACCTGAGAAGGGGCTGAAGCCTTGGGCGCCATGGCAATTTGCCAGGCCTGTCCCCAGTTGCCTTCTTCATATTGATCGGCAAAGATGCGGCTGTCGGTGTCGTAGCTCTGACGATTGGAGAGAACGAGATTGGGCGACTGCTGACGCGCAATGACGTAGTTGTAGCCCACGATGCCGGCTGGGACGGGCTTCTCCGTAGCCACGAAGCGAAACTGCATATCGTCGGAGAATCCGGCGGCGGTGGCGTTCATGGTGAGGGCGGTGCCCGATTGCGTAACGGCGTAAGAGGCATCGCTACTTACCAAGGCGAAGAGTTCGTCATTGCCTTCAATTTTCTGCGCATAGAATTTCTGATTTTCATTCGCAGCCTCATACATCCACTGAATGAGTTTCTTGCCGCCAGTGAGCCCCATGTCCATCGACAATCCTGAGTGTGGATTGACAATGGCGAAGCTGTTTCCGTCGCCGTCTGGGGTTGGAACGACCACCCAGTCCTGGCCTTCGTCGGTCTCAGAACTTGCAGCCAACGTGATGGACGCACTTTTTTCTGTACTGCCAGAATTGGTCAGAGCCAACCCCGTTTTGTTGCTGACGATGTGATAAATCACATTGGCTTTCCACGGAACGCCGGCCACGGCGGTCAGCGATACCAAGCAGCAGGCGAGAAGCGTGATGAGACACTTGCTCCTGCAGGATTTAAATGATAAACGCATACTTGTATTCTGATTTGTTATTGATTATTTTCTCTTGAAACGCCAAGCAGGCAGGCGGCTGCCTACTTATTGCCGCCCCCCAAAGCCAACCATAGTTTGTTGTCGGGATAATCGGCGGTGACGTCGATTGCCTGGTGGCTTACGGGATGCTCGAAGGCAATGTGGCGTGCGTGGAGCGAGATGCTGCCATCGGGATTGCTGCGCGGCGAACCGTATTTGAGGTCGCCCTTGATGGGCATGCCCAGAGAAGAAAGCTGGCAACGTATCTGGTGGTGGCGGCCTGTGTGGAGGCGCACCTCCAAGAGGTTGTAGCGATCGCCGCGACCGATGATGCGATAGTCGAGTACGGCTCGCTTGCTACCAGCCACTTCCCGCTGATGGGAAAACGCCTTATTCTGGCGCTCGTTGCGTGTGAGCCAGGTGTCAACGGTGACCCACTCGCCATCGGGCGTTGCCACACTTTTCTCCGTTGCTGGAACGATGGCCTGATAGGTTTTCTGGATTTTCCCCGTGCGAAACATATCGTTGAGACGCGAAAGCGCTTTGCTCGTTCTGGCAAAGACAACAACGCCGCTTACGGGGCGGTCGAGGCGGTGTACCACGCCGAGAAACACGTCGCCCGGTTTGGCATATTTTTCTTTGATGTAGGCTTTCACGTCGTCGGCCAAGGTGCGGTCGCCCGTTTTGTCGCCTTGCACGATTTCGCCGGCCTGTTTGTTGACGATGATAATGTGGTTATCTTCGTAGATTACTTTCATTGCAAATGGTTGTTCGAAAACTTCTTACTGATGGAGGTATTCCAAGTTTTTGTGGAAAAATACTGGAGAATGGCCTGTTAATTCAGGCACAACGGTTTGTCATTTTTTCCGCTCGTCGATGAATTTCACCGGCTTACGCGCCATATTTGGGAAATTGATTTGGCGCATCGTCTCCGCGTCGATGACTTCCACCCGTGGCGCCACACGAATGCGGGAGCGGAAGCGGTCTTTCAAGTCCTTGACCACGTCGAACTCCGTTTGGCCTTTCACGGCCACCTTCACAAGCACATCGTCGGTGCCAGCATCACTGTCGCCGACCACCACGACGTAGCCTCCCACATACGGCGTGCCCTCAAGCACATCGTTGAGCGCTGGCGGATAGAGCGTTGTCCCTTTGAGCTTAATCATATTGTGCTTGCGACCAACAATCGGCGTGAGACGGAAGGAATTGCGTCCGCAACGGCAAGGCGCCGTGATTTTCGCTGCCATATCCCCCGTGCGGAAGCGCAGCAACGGCATGGCTTCCACGCCAAGCGTCGTCACAACGATTTCCCCGACTTCCCCATCTGGCACTGGCATGCCGTCTTCGCCAACAATCTCCACGATGATCAGTTCGGGATGGACGTGACCGCCCTGTCCGTAGGGGCATTCCGAGAAAGTAGCCCCCATTTCCGTAGACGAATAAGTGGCAAAGAGTTCCACATCCCATTTCTCCTTGATTCGGCGTCCGAGCAAGTTGAGCGAGAAGTCCTGTTCGCGCAATCCCTCCCCGATGCCGATGATGCGGCGGATGCTGCTTTCGCGGTAATTGATGCCGTGGCGCTCAGCATAATCAATGAGATGAAGAATGAACGAGGGGACACACATAATGGTGTCGGGTTTAAGGCGCCGTATCGTGTCCCACTGCAATTCGGGAATACCGTTTCCAACGCGGATGATGCTCGCTCCCAGAGCGCGGATGCCGAGGAAATAAGCCAGTCCGGCCATAAAGCGTTTGTCCATCGTTGTCATGAGCTGGAGGATGTTTCCAGGACGCAGTCCGGCGCAGGCAAACGATTTCTTCTCGTTGAACGCCAAACGCTCCAAGTCCTTGTCGGAACAGCCGAAGGTGACAGGGTCTCCCAGTGTGCCCGACGTCGTTATATAGTCAACAATGCGTTCCTTCGGACAGCAAAGGAAATCATCGTTATAGAGTTGCAAGTCCTTCTTCTCCGTGAAAGGCAGACGCTGCAAATCGTCAATGGTCTGTATGTCTGCCGGATTAATATCGTAAGACGCAAACACGCGCTTATAATAAGGCGAATTGGCCGCCAGATAAGCGATGTCCTCACGCAGCAGACGCTCCTGCAACGCCTTGATTTCTTCGGCAGAAGCAAATTCTATGTCGTTTTTAAATATTTCATCCATAAGTCAGTGGGGTATGAATTGTTTATAGTGGAGTATAAATTGTTTATCGTGGAATATAAATTATTTATAGTGGAGTATGAACCGTTGATTATGAGGATTCTGAAACACGCCAATTATGAAGGAATTTCACGAGCGCCTGAGAAAATTTCCAAGCTGCCGCTTCCTCACCTCGCCGCCGTTTCCACAGAACTGGCGAAGTCTCCACACGCTTCGTGGATGTGTTTCACCACCACATTGCGCCCCAAAAGCGCTTCAGCGGTCTGGATGGCAGTCAGAGGCACACCGCAGATGCCGTGCAGATTGACGTTCTGCCCCGTCAGCCATAGGTTTTTCACCTTGGTCCTTACGGGAAGATAAGAAAGCGTCAAGTTGCGGCAGTCCTTCTGGTATCCGAAGAGAGCACCCTCAGGCGTGCCATAATAGTCGCGTATGGTGAGCGGCGATGCCGCCTCCACATATTCCGCCATCTCGCGGAATCCCGGAAAGAGTTGCGCCAGGCGGTTGACGATGCGTTGCGTCATTTGCGACTTCCACGCCTTGTAGTCCTCCGGGCGGTGTCCCGTGGAAGAGTCGGCCCAGAGGCGCACTTCGCTGAAGGGCATCACGCAGTTGACGATGAGTTTTCGGGCAAAAGCCCCTTGACCAGGGACAGGCGGCGTGAAATACATGAAACCATGCGGCCATTGCGCGTCAACGGGGCGTGCGTGGTCCCATATCATTCCGTAATCGTCTTGATAATAGCAGGTGTGGTCGATATAGGGAAAAGCATTCTCGCGCAACACCACAAAGACGGTGAAGGCGGAATAAGTCTCGGGAATGGCCTGCAAGCGTTCGCGAAACGCCTTGGGCCACGCCCCTTCGCTCAAGAGCGGAAGCAACGCGAGCGGATGCACGGCAGAGATGACGTGGGCGGCACTGAAACGCCCGCTTTCCGCGTCCGTCTTTTTCTCCTCCGCCTCATGGTGTCCGCTCTCTGCGGTCTGCACCCACAGGACTTCTTTGTCTCGCACCTCCACATGCACCACACGATGGCGCGTCAAGACCCTTCCCCCACCCTCTCTGACAACGCGCGTCAGCGCATCGACCAGGCATCGGCCGCCGTCGGCAAAACGGCAAGGGCGCTGGAGATAGAGCACATTTAGCAGGGCATGAACGTAAGCGGGCGAAACGCCACGGCAGCCGGCATACATGGGATTCATGAAGGCCAGGAGGTCGCGCAATTTCGCGTCACTGACGAAACGCGCCACAAATTCATCTGCGGCCAGCGTGAAGACTTCGGAATGCGACAGCAAGTGGTCGCGGCTCTCGCGCAGATAGAAAAGGTCCACCTCGTCGGCCAGGCGATAAACGGCCTCAACATAGGCTTTTATACCCTCGGCCTCATGCGGAAAATGCCTGCAGAGATATTCCGTGAAAGCCTCGCGTCCATAGGGCAGTCGATAGGTGGTGTTCGAAGCCCGATAAGTGATTTGCGTAAGCAGGTCATCGGGCTGCAGGAGAAGTTCATCACGTATGCCGAGATAGCGACAGATTTTGTCGAGCGAACCGCCCTCGTTGAAACCACCGAGCGTGTGCATGCCGGTCTCGAAGGTGAATCCGCAACGCCTGTAGGTCTGCAAACCGCCTCCTGCCGTGGCATTTTTCTCCAAGACCGTCACGACATACCCCTCGTGCGAGAGAATGGCGGCAGTAAACAAGCCGCCAAGCCCTCCGCCAATGACAATCACCTCTTTATCTGCTCTATTCATTGCAAGTAGGTGTTCAAATTTATTTTAATAATCCCCAACGAAGGCCATCAGAACGCCCTTTCAACAACTTCAACCGCTGCCTCTGGCTGCCTCATCCCTTCATTTCTCGCTCCACGGCGTTGGTCAGGTCGATGAAGTCCTGCACGCTGAGCTGTTCCGGACGTCTGGTCAGAAGCGGTTGTGCGAGGAAATCGGCATGCCCGCCAGCAGTTCGTCCTTGTTCCTGGTCGAGTTGGGCGAAGAGCGGTTTGAGCGAACCGCGCATCATTTTGCGGCGCTGATTGAAGGTGGTTTTCACCACGCGGCGCAATAAGCGCTCATCGCAGCCACACGACGTGGCCTCGTTGCGCGTCATGCGGATGACGGCACTCTTCACCTTGGGCGGCGGATTGAAAACGCCTGGCTCCACTGTGAAGAGATATTCCACGTCGTACCACAGCTGCACCAGCACACTGAGGATGCCGTAAGCCTTGCAGCCCGGTTTGGCGGCAAGACGTTCGGCCACTTCCTTCTGTATCATGCCCGTGCAGCAAGGAATGAGTTCGCGATAGTCGAGCATTTTGAAGAAGATCTGACTGCTGATGTTGTAGGGATAATTTCCCGTCAAGACAAACGGACGCCCTCCAAACGTATGTTCGAGGTGCATCTTCAGGAAGTCGTCTTCAATGATATTCTCTTCGAGCTGCGGATATTCCTCCCGCAGGTAGGCAACGCTCTCGAAATCAATCTCCACCACTTTCGTCTCGCGGTTTTTTGGGAGAAGATACTGCGTGAGCACGCCCATGCCCGGCCCCACCTCGAGGACGGGGATGTCTGGGCAGGCGTCAACCGTGTCGGCGATGGCCTTGGCCACGTTTTGGTCTTTCAAAAAATGCTGTCCGAGAAACTTCTTCGGACGTACGGATTTCAATGTCATAAATATTTCTTGAGTGGCAAGCCAAGCGGCGGGCGGCTTGCTGCGTTTTTAAAACACACAGATTGCCAAGCACGCTCCAAAGGCCCGTCCCGACAATTCCGAGACAAAAGCCAAGACAGGGATTTGCCAACTCCATTTGCGGAATTATTTTTAGTTATTTTTTTACCATTACTTAAACCCTGCCTGCTTTTTTACCACGAGTTATTTGCTACTTCAAGCGCTTTACACTAACTTTGCCTTTCAAGCGGAGCGATGCTTTTTATATCTCTGCAAATTTAGCAAAAAAACAGACTTTGATTACGATAATAAAAAAAATATTCAGTGCCTGCCTGCCATTTATCCTTGGCATAGGGATTCTGTGGTGGATGTATCGCGACACGAAATGGGATTCCGCCCTTTCTTATTTCACGGAAATGAAATGGGGCTGGATGGTCATTTCTCTCATTTTCGGCATTTTGGCCCAGCAAGTGAGGGCCTGGCGCTGGCGCATGTCGCTCCTTCCGCTGGGCGTTGACTGCCGCCGCCGGGTTTGCGAAGATGCCATTTTCCTCTCCTATGCCTCGAGCCTGGTGATTCCGCGCGTTGGAGAAGTGGCGCGTTGCGGCACACTGAAAAAATACGACGGCATCCCCTTTGCCAAAGCCTTGGGCACAGTGGTGACAGAGCGTTTCATCGACTGCCTCGTCATCCTTCTGCTCACCGTCATGGCCTTTCTCCTGCAACTCACCGATTTCCTGCATTTTCTGAAACACACGGGAACGGACTTCGGCCGTTCCTTCAGTCGCTTCACCGAAACGGGCTTCATTTGGGCTGGCATCTGCCTGCTGGCCGTTGTTGTTCTGGCGTTGCTGCTGATGCGCGGTTTCTCGGTGTTCAGCAAGGGAAAAGACGTGGTGCGCAACCTCTGGACGGGCGTCACATCTCTGCGCGGCGTGAAAAACATGCCGCTCTATCTGATTTATTCGCTCGGCATCTGGGCCTGCTATTTTCTGCATTTCTACACGGCCTTCTTCTGCTTCGACTTCACCTCGACCATCAATCCCGCGCAGGCGTTCCTCATCTTCTGCATCGGCACCTTCGCCGTGCTTGTGCCAACGCCCAACGGCGCCGGACCGTGGCATTTTGCCGTGAAAACGATGCTCGTGCTCTATGGTGTGGCCGAAGAGCCCGCCGTTATGTTCGCCCTCATCGTCCACACGATACAGACCTTCGAAGTGATTTTGCTCGGCGCCTACGGATGGTTTGACCTCACGCAAAGGCAGAAACGAAGGAAGGTCTACACACCGGCGGACGTGGCAAACACGCCCCCAACGGAAAATTCATAAAACCCCTACAACCCGATACTAACAACTCTTAAACCATAAACGATTATGAGCACTATCAAAGATTTGCAACCTCAAGCTATTTGGAAAAACTTCTATCTTCTCACGCAGGTGCCACGCCCTTCCGGACACCTCGAAAAAGTGCAGGAATTTCTGCTAAACTGGGCAAAGGAGAAAGGCGTTGAAGCCAAGAAAGACGAGGCTGGAAATATCCTCATGTACAAACCAGCATCGGCTGGCATGGAAAACTGCAAAATGGTCACGCTGCAGGGCCACATGGACATGGTGCCGCAGAAGGCCAAAGATTCGGCCCACAATTTTGAGACCGACCCCATCGAGACCTACATCGACGGCGAATGGGTGAAAGCCAATGGCACCACGCTGGGCGCTGACGACGGTATGGCCGTGGCCACCATCATGGCCATCATGGAAGACGACAGCATCAAGCATGGTCCGCTCGAAGGTTTCATCACGGCCGACGAAGAGACCACGATGTATGGTGTCAACCACATGAACGCCGACACGCTGAAAGGCGAAATCCTGCTCAACCTCGACAACGAGACGGAGGGCGAAATGGTGATTGGTTCGGCTGGTGGCGTCAACCAGACTTCAACAATGGAATATAAGGAAGCCGACACCGATGCCGACGACGCAGCCGTTCGCGTGACGCTCCACAACCTGCTCGGCGGACACTCGGGCCTCGAAATCAACGAGGGCCGCGGCAACGCCAACAAGATGATGGCCCGCCTCGTTCAAGACGCCATCGCCAACTTCGAAGCTTGCCTCTCGGAATGGAAGGGTGGCAACATGCGCAACGCCATCCCCCGCGAAGCCGAAGTGGTGCTGACGCTGCCGAAGGAAAACGTGGAAGCCTTCAAGGAGGTGGTCGACGAATGGCGCCAGACGTTCATCGGAGAATATGGCTCTGTGGAGAAAGACCTGAAGCTCGACGTGGAAGACGTTGAACGCCCTGCCCACATCGTGCCTTCTGAAATCCAAGACAATCTGGTCGACGCTCTCTGCGCTTGCCACAACGGCGTCTTCCGCATGATTCCCGACGTTCCGGGCATCGTGGAAACCTCTTCCAACCTCGCCATCGTTGAAATCGGCGGCGGCAAAGCCATGTTCAAGATTCTCATCCGCTCCTCGCGCGACAGCATGCGCGAATGCCTGGCAGAATCGCTCGAAAGCGCTTTCTCAATGGCCGGCATGAAGGTGGAACTGAGCGGCGACTACCCCGCCTGGCAGCCCAACCCACACAGCGAAATCGTTGAACTGATGAAGAGCGTCTACAAGGAACTCTTCGGAACGGACAACAAGGTGCAGGTTGTTCACGCAGGATTGGAATGCGGCGTCATCGGTGCCTGGCATCCGATGGACATGGTGAGCTTCGGCCCAACGCTCCGCTCGCCACACACGCCCAACGAACGCTGCAACATCCCGAGCGTTGAGAAATACTGGAAGTTCGTGCTCACCACCCTGGAGCGCACGCCCAGAAAATAACCCTTTGCCTCCTGCACACCAGAATGCAAAAACGTTCAGAAACCCTGCGGTTCTGAACAGACCATAGACCCACAAAAAGCACGGATTGACCTGGCATCTGCGCCAGCGGCAATCCGTGCTTTTCGTTGCAAAAAACATCTGCTGAACCATAGGCAAACAGACGTTTAAACCGAGGCCAGTCTGATATATCACACTGGCCTCGGTTGCTTATTTGGGCAAAGTTAAGACTTTTAGCGTGTTTCAGAAACAACGACATGTGTTTGCTTACTGCCTCCAGAGAGGCTCGTTCTGCCAGTCTTTCGGAAAACCCATAGCGAGTGTGTCCACATTAGTATATTCTGCCAACAAATCCTTCAGTCTTACCGAAAAAACATTTTGCGGGTTTATCACGTTGAGCATATACTGAAGATAAAAAGCAAAAGTCCCACCCTGGTTCGCTGTTCTTCGGGAAGCGTGGTGGGAACTGTTGCTGCAAAAATACGAAGTTATTTCCAAAACTACAAATCCACAACCAGATATTTCGCTCCAATACATCAATCTCATGGGTTTCAAGCACAGAGACATCACAAAACAGAAGGTTTTCGCCAGAACCGAGGAAATATATGCGACACGCGGTTTTGAAGAGAGCTGCAAATGCATCAGATTGCAGAACCAGCCTGAGGCTCTCAGTTGGTTCGCAAGGAACGAAGACGAAACACCTCATAAAAAAGCACGGATTGGCCTGGCATCTGCGCCAGCGGCAATCCGTGCTTTTCATTGCCGTGACCAAAGATTTGCAGAAATATCTTTTGGCCGCCTGACAAAAATTGCTACTTTTGCCACATAACAAATAAAAACAACAGATGCAACTCATATTACTATCAGGAGGATCGGGCAAAAGACTGTGGCCGCTCAACAACGACGGGCGCAGCAAACAGTTTTTGCCCTTGCTCGCGTCGCCAACAGGAGGAACGGAGTCGATGCTGCAACGGCTGGTGCGGCAGATTCGCGAAAATCTCCAAACGAAGGACATCACCGTGGCCACCAACACCACCCAGCGCGACAACATCATCAACCAACTGGGCAACGCCATCAACATCGTTGCGGAAACGGAGCGCAGGGGGACGTTCCCTGCCATTGCGCTCGCCTCGAGTTTTCTGGAGAAGGAGAAGGGATGCGACAGAGACGAAGTGGTGGTGGTGATGCCCTGCGACGTCTACACGGAAAACAGCTACTTCGACATCATCAAGAGGATGGCGAAAGCGGTGGAAGCGAACAAGGCCGACCTCGTCCTCATGGGCGTGAAACCCAAAAACGCCAGCGACAAATTCGGATATATCCTGCCGAAAGAAGACACAGCGACAGGCAGCGAAGTGCAGGAGGTGGAGTTGTTCTTCGAAAAACCCGACACGGAGACTGCGCGCCGCCTTCTCAGGATGGGGGCTTGCTGGAACGCTGGTGTCTTTGCCTTCCGCCTGGGCTACATGACAGACATCGTCGGGAAGTACGCACAAGGCGAGACCTACGGTGACATCTGCAAGGCGTTTGGCGCCTTCCCCAAAATCAGTTTCGACTATGAAGTGGTGGAACGCGAGAAATCGCTGGCCATGGTGCCGTTTTACGGCGAATGGAAAGACCTCGGCACGTGGAGCACGCTTTGCGACGTGCTCCCGAGCACGCACATCGGCAACGTGAAGATGGGCGAACACAACGAGAACACCCACGTGGTGAACGAACTGGGCATTCCCGTTTTCTGCGACGGACTGCGCGACATCATAATTGCCGCCTCGCCCGACGGCATTCTCGTGTGTGAGAAAACGGCATCGAAAAACATCAAGAATGCCGTTCGCGAACTGTCAACGCGCCCCATGTATGAAGAACGCCGCTGGGGCACTTACCGCGTGCTCGACTGCGTGACCTACCCCGACGGATTGCAATCTCTCACGAAGAGCATCACGCTGAAAGCGGGGAAGAACATCAGCTACCAAATCCACCACCACCGCGCAGAAGTGTGGACCATCGTTGATGGCGAAGGCATCTTCGTGCTCGACGGCGTGCAAAAACGCGTTTCGAGGGGCGATGTGCTGGTCATCAAAAAGGAACACTTCCACGCCATCAAAGCGCTTTCAGACCTCACCTTCATCGAGGTGCAGACGGGCAACCCGCTCATCGAAGAGGACATCGAACGCTTTGATTGGGACTGGAACACGAACATCGAATAATCCCCTCCCCGCTTGACATTCACGAAAAATCCCCACAGGCATCTGAACGACAGGTGCCTGCGGGGATTTGTTTCATACGCTTTTCCTGATTCCTATGACAAGTTATCGATTCGCGGCCGCGAGCAGCATTACCAGCGGCCGCGAGTCGTGCTACCGGCGGCCGCGAGTAGCGTTACCAGCGGCCGCGAATCGATGACTTGTATCAGGGAATGATGGAACGAAGAGCGGCATCAATAGACTACCTTCACGCCTGCAAAGTAGCTTCTTGGCAGAGAAGGACCGTAGATATAATTGGAATCACGGTTCCACGACTTATCAAAATCCTTCTGATATGAATTGGTGAGGTTCTGGATGCCACCGTTCACTTGAAGCGTGAAGCTCTTGCTGACGGGGAAGTCGTAAGCCAGTTTCAAATTCATTTCCATAAACTTCGGCGTATTCACGGCCACAGGGGTCTCCACGCCAGAGCCTGCTGAATGGCCCACGAGCATGCTGCCCGTGTAGTTGCCCGTGAGCGAAGCCGTGAGTTGCTTCACTGGGGTGAAGGAGGCCGTGAAATAACCATAGACGTTGGGCGTGCGCATCATTTTCTTATATTTCTGCTCGGGCACTTCGTCGTTCCATGCAATCGCCTCGTCGTAGTGGCTCTGCTGGAGGGTGAGGCCTGCCTGGAGCGTAAACCAACGGGTGAACATCGCCTTTCCTTCAAGGTTCAATCCGAAGACTTTAGCACCATAGGCATTGTAGCGCTCCTGCACTGTATTGCCTTGTGCATCGGGGCGATCGAGCTTGCGGAGGGCAAAGACGTTGTTGAGGTCGGTGTAAAAACCTTCAATCAAGAGGTTGGTCTGCACCGAGCCAAACTTGCGATAGAGGTCGGCAGAGACGCTGAGACTGTTGGAGCGTTCTTCCTTCAAATTGTCGGCTAAGACGGTGACAAGTCTTTCGCCGCCCACAATGCCCACGTGGAGGTCTTCATCGAACGCCTGTGGCGCACGGAATCCACCGGCATAGGTGATGCGCAGGTTCACTTTCTCCGTGGGGTTGAAACGCAGGTTGGCACGCGGGCTGAAGATGACGCGATCCACAAGGTTATGCTTGTCGAAACGGCCGCCGAGGAGGAAGCTCCACTGCTTGTTTTTCCATTCATTTTGGAAGAAGAAGCTGCCGATGTTGACGTCTTGCTTGAAATGACGGTCGTAACCGAGAATGACGTCTTTCAAGCCATCGTGGTTATACTCCGCACCGAGGGTGAGGTCGGAGGGCATGAAGAGCAAATGGTCGAAATTGTGTACATACTGCGTTCCCGCAACATAAGTGAAGTCGCGGGTGGTGCCATAAGCTTTCTCGGCCGTTTCGCGGTCTTCCTCCGTTCCCTCGCCGATGCCGCCGTAATAGCTCTTGCGGGCTGTTGTCTGGAAGGAGAAATAAGTGGAGAGGCGGTTTTTCTCGTTGGGGGCAAAATAATCGAAGGTGAGACCACCGCCTTGGATGTCGTGCTCCACCTGCTCGGTGATGTTCGCCAGATGGGGTGTCAGATTGAGCATGTTGCCGCCACGGCGAAACTCATGGATGCCATGATACTGCAAACTGAGTTTGGTGTACGGACTCATGCGGAAATAAGAACTGAGACCGAACGTCTGGTTTTTTAGCGCCGGCAATTCGGTATATCCATCACCATCGTGGTCATAGCCCTGCCGATTGCGCGTCTGCCCGTAGGCATAAACGCCGGCCTTGTTGTCGTCGGTGACCAAGGAGACGTTGCCCGTGCTCACATTGTCGAAACTGTTTGAGCCGCCTATCGACATGAAGGTGTGGCCGAAGGTGGCCGAATTGCGAATCGGCTCCTTGGTGATGATGTTGATAGTTCCGCCAATGGCAGAGGCGCCGAAGATCGCCGAACCGCCGCCTCTGACGACCTCCACGCGGTCGATCATGTTGGCAGGAATCTGCTCCAGCCCATAAACGCCATTGAGCGAAGAGAAGACAGAACGGGAATTGACCAAAATTTGCGAATAGTGGCCATCAAGTCCGTTGATTCTCACCTGGGTGAAACCGCAGTTTTGGCAATTGTCTTCCGTGCGCACGCCAGGCTGGAAATTGAGTCCCTGAGCCAGACAGACGCTCTGGGTGACATCGAGGAGCTTCGGCCCAATCACGTTCACCAGATTTGGTGCCAGGCGTCTTGCAGTTTCGTTGCGGTTGGCAGAAACCACCACCTCGTCGAGCGACACGTCGTCGGCCTCCAGGGAGAAATTTTGTTCCTGCGTGGCATCGTGCTTCACGGTCACGGTTTTCTCCACTGTTTGATACCCCAGGAATTTCACCACAATGGTGTGTGTGCCTTCGGGCAGATTTTTCAGGAAATAATGCCCCGTCTTGTCGGTTGTCGTGAGAATGGTGGTGCCTTTGAGTTGTATTGTGACAAACGGCATGTGCTCTCCGGTCTTCTTGTCAATCACATGCCCATAGATATTGGCATCCGTGCGTTTGTCGGTGTTTTCCCGCAGAGGATTTTCAACGCGCTTGGCCTCTGCGGTGTTGTTAACTACATTATCTACCTTGGCTGCTTGAGCCCCAAATGAGACTGTCAATGCTGCGGCAAGCAGCACCAACTGATAATTCTTTGATTTCATTTTTACTTTAGATATTTATTAAACAAATGTAATTCTTGATATTACAGGCGGGTATTCAAAGTTAGTTTATATGGTATCTATGCTATAACACGTTTTTGAAAACCTGCCTGTGCTGACGGCCTCAGTTGCTGCCCGCCAGCTTATAGGGACACACGGTCCCCCATCATCCGCTTGCGACTGTTTGGCAGACTCTCCGACCTCACCATTTTCTTGGCGAAGAAGACTGCCGAATGTGCTGACGCAAGCACATGAAGGAAGGGGACGGGAAAAGGAAGCCAAGCGAATGCCGGCTTCGCATTTCTCATCATAAATCATTGGAAGTCATAAGTTTTTCGAGCATAGGAGACCCCGAAAAACAAATTGTTTTCTGAAAAGCTACAGAGATTAAAACGCAGGTGGCGCACGCGTTGAATGAATGTTGCCTTCGCGCATCTTGACAAAAGGACAAGCCGCATGGAAGGCAACATAAGCGACAGGCACAAAAAGAGCCACTTTGACGAGCGCCGGCACCACATAGGACAAGGCACACAACTGACAGAGCAGGCATTCTTGAACGACAGCGCTCTGCGAGACGAAGTGTCCGTCGTGGTGGATATGGTGGGCGCAATCGTAACAATAGGACGCAGCAGTTTCTTCCGCCCCCGAATGGTGGTGGAAGGTGATGGCAAGCAGCATCGGCACGTAAACCAACAGCAGCAGCCATGCAAACTTCTTTCGTCTATTGTCGATACGTCGCATTAGTCTGAAAATCTTTTTTGTGCTGACATTATTTTAAAGGGCCGCAGTGTATTCGGTTGTGAAAGGCCCTTTGTATGAAACGAAAGCAAAAATAATATTTTTTTTAATACCGCAAAAACGCAAACCCCTATAAATCAATGCTAATCAATAATTTATAACATCTTCATCTGCTCTTTGTTAATATTCCCTTAGCACAACAGCGGCCGCGTCATACTTGACGGTGAGCAGGGGCGGCAGCAGACGCGGGGGAAAGGGGGTGCTTGGCGAACGGGGAGGCAAGACATAAGGGAACGGCCTGTTCTTGAAAAAGAGGCAACAAAGAAAAAGGAACCTCCGGATGGAAGTTCCTTTTTCTTTGCAGGTGCTTAAAATTTGTTTGTATTGAATTGTCGGATTATTTTGCTAAGTAGGTGGTCAGAATTATTTTTACATTTGAAATGTTCTATCGGGATGCAGATACGCCACCTTGGTTGAAGGAGCAATGCGGGCATTGCGACTGAAAACAAGGTAAGTAGATGCGCCCGAGAGGACGTTGCAAATGTGAAAATAATGCTCTTGGCATATATTATAAAAATAATTTTGACCACCTACTTACTACGGTTATGGAGAACTTACTGTGCTCGTTCCAAAGTAATAACAATGAGACGGTTAACGTTTAACTTGTTATGGAGAACTTACTGTGCTTCCTTCCCCGTATTGCCCTCGGCATAGCCGCGTTTGTAGCCTTCGCTGTAGTTGCTGGCATAAGTTTGGCGCTCTTCGGAGGTGGGGAAATTGCTCGACGTGTCGTGTTCGTTCATAGGTTTTCCGGCCACGCCGTCGTAATAGCCATCCCAGTAGCCGTCTTCTGCGCCGGCTTCATCGGCGGGACGGGGGTCGCGCTCAAGGGTGTCTGGCGCGGCGATGTGGGCAGTGTCAGCGATGTCGGAGCGGACATCGGACGTCACGGTGGTGTCGGGGCGTGCCATCGGCCCTGCGTTCTTGATGGAGGGGCTGGCGGCGGAGCCTTGTGCGGCTTTGTCGGACGCAGCCTTGAAATAGAGAATCACGGCGCATGTGGCCACGAAGAGGAGGAGGAACACGAGGGCGCTTTTACGGTTGATGCCTTGTCTTTTCATAGGTTTCGTTTTCGGATGTTCTGGACATGGGCAGGGGAAAGACTGCTGGCGTGGCGAGGTCTTCGCTGGCGGGGTCTCTTCCCTCCTGCTGTTTGTCGGTCTGCCCTTTGCGCTCCAGCGGAGCGGACGAAAGGAGGTTCGGCGCTCTGCGGGATGAATGAAGGGCTACTGATGTGTGTCTGTTTTTTTGTTTGAATGGATGTTTCGCGGGGTGGGTGTCGGCAGCGAGTGTGCCGCATTTTCTTTTTCTATCAGCGCTCGCGGGCTTTGCGGCCGGCATCGATGCGCAGAAAGATGAAGAGCATGAGCGTGAAGCCCCAGAGGGATGAACCGCCATAGCTGAAGAACGGCAAAGGGATGCCGATGACGGGCATAAGGCCCATCACCATGCCCACATTGATGAGGACGTGGAAGAAGAGGATGCTGGCGATGCTGTAGCCGTAGACGCGCCCGAATTTGGTGGGTTGCCGCTCTGCCAGATGGATGATCCGCAGGATGAGGGTCAAGAAGAGAAGGAGCACGGCAGCGGAGCCGATGAAGCCTTCTTCTTCGCCAACGGTGCAGAAGATGAAGTCGGTGTCTTGCTCGGGGACGTATTTGAGTTTGGTCTGCGTGCCGTTCATGAAGCCTTTCCCCTCGAGACCGCCGGAACCGATGGCGATTTTGCTCTGGTTGACATTGTAGCCTGCACCACGGATATTTTCTTCCATGCCAAGCAACACTTTGACGCGCATCTGCTGATGGGGCTCAAGGATGTTGTTGAGGGTGTAGTCGGCTGTATAGAGAAAGGCGGTCGAACCGATGGAGAAGACGGCGATGAAGAGGTATTTCCCGATGCGCTCACCCAGGGCCTGCCAACCCATATAGAAGGTCATGAAGAGGGCCACGGCAATCTGCACCCAAACGATGTCGAAGGGAACGACGAAGCGCGAGACGAGGTAGGCAACGAGGACAGCGACGGCCCCCACGGTGAAAAGGCGCGAGGCATGGGGCGTGCGGGGGCAATAGATGGCGGTCATGATGGTGGTGAAGAGCCAAATGAGCAGGAGCACGACAAATTCGCCAACCTCGGCTTGGGTGTAGGGCAGGATGTCGGTGGAGAAACGGATGCCGATGACGAAGTAGGCCACGGCGGCGGTGGCGGTGAAGAGGAAACTGCCGGGCATTCCTTCACGGTAGAACATGAGGAAGAAGGCGAGATAGACGAGCGCCGAACCGGTTTCGCGCTGCATGACAATCAGCACCATCGGGAGCAGGACGAGCGAGGCGGCCTTGAAGAAGTTGCGCATATTGTCGAGCGAAAAGCCGTAGCGGTTGATGAGTTTGGCCACGGCCAAGGCGGTGACGCATTTGGCAAATTCGGCAGGCTGCAGGCTGACGGCACCAAGGCTTATCCAGGATTTGGAGCCCTTGATGTCTTTGGCCAGAAAGGGGGTGACGAGCAACACGAGCATCATGCCCCAGTAGGCAAGGTCGGCAAGGTTCTCGAAGTAGCGGTCGTCGGTCATGAGCAGGAAGAAGCCCAGGGTGAAGGCGAGGCCAATCCACACGAGCTGCTTACCGGTGCGCGTGCCCCAGCTGAAGAAATCGACGTCGCCGATTTCATGGCTGGCTCCGCAGATGCTGAGCCAGCCGAAGGCGAGCAGGGCGACATAGATGGTGATGACCACCCAGTCGGCCGTAAAGATGGGATAGCGGCGGGGGTTATCTGATGTAGTCTCCATATTTTATGTGTCGGTTTTGGATTACCTGTGCTTTCTTCTCTGAAGAGGGCGACAGGCTTCCATTGAGGTATTGCTCCATGATGAGGGCTCCGATGGGCACACCATAGACGGCGCCGAAACCTCCGTTTTCAATGTAGGCCACGACGGCGATGCGCGGGCTGTTCATGGGGGCGAAGCCCATGAAGGCCGAGTGGTCGTGTCCGCGGTTTTGCGCGGTTCCTGTTTTTCCGCACACTTCGATGCCGGGGATGTTGGCGGCGTGGCACGTGCCGCTTAGGACGGCTTTCCGCATGCCGGCCACGGCGTAGTTGTACCAGCGCGGATTGATGGTGGTGTGGTGTGGATGGGTGTAGAGCGAATCGATTTGTCCGCCGCGTATGCTTCTGACGATGTGTGGCACGTAATAGTGGCCGCGGTTGGCAACAGTGGCCGCCAGGTTGGCAATCTGCAACGGCGTGGCGGTGACTTCGCCTTGCCCGATGGAGATGGAGATGACGGTCAGGGCATTCCACGACTTGCGATAGTGGTCGTCATAATAATTGGCATTAGGAATCATGCCGCGACTTTCTCCAGGGAGGTCGATGCCGAGCTTATAGCCAAATCCCATGTCGACCATGTGGTCTTTCCAGCAGTTCATGGCGTTTTGCACGGAGCCGTATTTTCGCTTGTTGCTGAACATGCGGTAGAGGTTCCAGCAGAAATAAGCGTTGCACGAAGTGCCGATGGCGGGGACTAGGTTGATGGGCGAGGCGTGGCCGTGGCAACCGAGGTGGAGACCTTTATAGTTGAAGCCGTGGTGGCAAGGGAAGGCGATTTCTGGCGTGATGCTGCCCTCTTGCAGTCCCATGAGCGCCTGCGTTATCTTGAAGGTGGAGCCAGGAGGATATGTACCCATGATGGCGCGGTTGAGGAGCGGGCGCATGGGGTCGCGGCTCAGTTGCTGATGGTATTTTCCGCGGTTGCGCCCCACCGTGAGGCGGGGGTCGTAGGTGGGCGAAGAGGCCATGCAGAGAATCTGCCCCGTTGAAGGCTCGATGGCAACGATGGCGCCGAGCTTGCCTTCGAGCAGGCGCTCTGCCAGCGCCTGAAGGTCGAGGTCGATGCTCAGCGTAACATCTTTGCCTGGGACGGGGGCTTTGTCGTATTTTCCATTCTGATAGTGGCCCTGCGTGCGTCCGTGAACGTCTCGCAGCATGATGCGCATGCCTTTTTCGCCACGCAGTTCTTTTTCGTAGCTACGTTCCACGCCGAGTTTTCCGATGAAGTCGCCGCTCTGATAATAATCATCGTTGGCAATGTCTTTGTCGTTCACTTCTCCGACATCGCCGAGAAGATGCGCTCCAAGGCCAGTGGTGTAGTGGCGAACGGAGCGTTTTTCAACGGAGAAGCCTTTGAAGCGGAAGAGTTTCTCGCGGAAAACGGAGAACTCCTCTGCGGGAATCTGGCTCATGAAGAGCTGCGGCGTATAGCGCGAATAGCTGATTTTCGACTTGATTTCGTCCATGCGCTTGATATAGAAATCTTTCGTGATGCCAACGGTCTGGCAAAAGTCGAGCGTATCGATGCCACGCTGGTCGTTCATGACGACCATGATGTTATACGACGACTCATTGTAGACAAGAAGCCGCCCTTTGCGATCGAGAATCAGTCCGCGAGAGGGATATTGGATTTCTTTGCGGAAGGCATTGGAGTCGGCATTCTTCTTATAGTCGTCGCTCATCAGCTGGAGCGAGAAGAGACGGATGAGATAGATGATGACAACAGCAACCGCTATGCCGCCTAAGATGTATTTCCGATTGATATAATTGGGTTCGTCTGACATACGTTGGGAGGTTAAATAAGCAGGTATTCAAAAATCATTTTGAATCCATTTGCCGGCCGAGGGCAAAAGCCGTATGCCGCCGCTTAGTGACGCGAGCGGAGGAGTTCGAGGGCGAGAACCACGAGGAACGTGAGTAGGAAACTGGCGCCGATGTTGACAAGGAGGAGTTTCCAAGCGGTGAAGGAGAAGGCCTCGATGGTGAAATAGAAAATGCAATTGAGCAGGATGAGTAATGCGGCATAGCGCAAGAATCCGCCCCATTTCATGCTACGCGCCGAGGGGGAGAAGTCTTCGCTCTCCTTGTCGGACGGACGGAATTTCTCAAGCAACCAAGGGGCGATGAGGGCCACGGCACAGAGGGAAGCGGAAGTCATGCCCGGCGTGCAGGAGAAGATGTCGATGGCGAGGCCAAGGGCAAAGGCCGACACAAGATAGAGCCAACGCGGCGTGTCGAGCGAATGGATGATGAGAAAATAGACATACGGCATGGGGGTGGCATAACCGAAGAGGTGGATATGCCCGAAAAGCAACACCTGCAAGAGCAGCAGGAGCACAAACCAGCCAAGGCGAATGAAAATCTTTTGAACCATAGATGTCCAGTGGGTTATCGTGTTGTATTCGTCAGTTTTCGGAATTGATATCTGCTTCGGCAGCATGCGAGCGCAGCGTGTCGACTTCCGCTTTATAGGGGGTGGCAATGACGTTGACGTCCCTCAGGCGTGAGAAGTCTGTTCCGAGCGTCACACCCAGTTTGTAAGACTGCCCATCGGCCGAGTTGCCGATTTCAGAGATTCTGCCGACAAAGATGCCAGGAGGGAAGACGGAGGAATAACCGCTGGTTTCAACGACTTCATCCTTCTTGATTTTCGCATATCGCGGGATGTCGTCGAGACAGGCGCGCAGCATGCTCTTTCCTTCCCATTGCAGATAGCCGAAATAATTCTGTCCGCGCACGCGGCAGCTGATGCTCGACTTTTTGTTGGTGACGGGAATGACCAAAGAATAGTTGGGCCCCGTCAGATATACGATGCCGACCACGCCGCCACCGCCAACGACGCCCATCTCCGGTTGGACACCTTGGTTTGTTCCGCAGTCGATGACGAGATAGTGGTTGTTGTTTGACATATTGTTTGACACGACCACGGCGGGAATCAGCTTATAGGCTGCCAGCTGTTCCTTCACGCGGAGTTCTGTCGGCGAAGGCTCATGCGAGGCTTCGCGCAAGGCTTCGCGCAGTTGTTCCGTTTCGATTTGCAAGCGCGTGTTCTCATCGGTCAGGTGGCGGTTGACTTCTTTGAGGTCTACGTAGGAAACGGCATCGCCATACATACGGTTGATGCCGGCAGCAACGCCGTTGGCCGAGGTGAACCACACGCTTCCCTGATAATGGTTGAAACGGAAGAGAAGCGTGAAGCTGACAATTTCGAGCACGAGGAAGAGCAGGAAATAATGGTATTTGCGGAAAAATTCGAGGAGGTAGTACATGTGTCTATAACATGAAGGACGGGCCATCTCCCTTGTGCTTGATGCAAGGGGGATGCCTGTCCTTTATTTTGTTTGGCTAATAACGAAAGTATGCCTGAAGCCTCAACGTATGGGGCTTCATCTTAGCAACGGCGCACTATTACTTAGTAATGACACGCCATTACTTATCGCATGAGGAACGTGAATTTCTCAACGTTCTTCAAGGCGATGCCCGTTCCCCTTGCCACGCACAAGAGGGGATCTTCTGCCACGTGGAACGGGATATTAATCTTGTCGGTCAAGCGCTTGTCGAGACCACGCAAGAGCGCACCGCCGCCAGTGAGGTAAATGCCGTTTTGAACGATGTCGGCATAGAGTTCGGGCGGCGTCTTTTCCAAAGCGGAGATGATGGCCTGCTCGATTCTGGCGATTGACTTCTCGAGACAGTGGGCGATTTCCTGATAGCACACCGGCACTTCCATCGGCATGGAGGTGATGCGGTTCGGACCGCGCACGATGTAGTCTTCAGGCGCAGCGTCGCCGAGCTCGGTCAAAGCGGCACCCACATGAATCTTGATTCGTTCGGCCATTCGTTCGCTGACCTTCACGTTGTGCTGGCGGCTCATATAGTCCTTGATGTCGGCTGCGAAATCGTCGCCGGCCATCTTGATGGAGTTATTGGACACGATGCCACCGAGAGAGATGACGGCGATTTCTGTCGTTCCGCCACCTATGTCAACCACCATGTTGCCTTCTGGGGCGTTCACGTCGATGCCGATACCGATGGCGGCAGCCATTGGCTCATAAAGCAAGAAGATGTCGCGGCCGCCAGCATGCTCAGCGGAGTCGCGCACAGCACGCAATTCCACTTCGGTGGAGCCGGAGGGCACACCGATGACCATGCGGAGCGAAGGCGAGAAGATGCGCTTGCCACGATGAACCATCTTGATGAGTCCACGCATCATCTGTTCGCAGGCGTTGAAGTCGGCAATGACGCCATCGCGCAGCGGGCGAATCACGCGTGTCTTGTCGCTCGTCTTCTCATACATCAGTTTGGCTTGCTCGCCCACGGCAATCATCTTTTCAGACTGTCTGTCGAGCGCCACGACTGAAGGCTCGTTCACCACGATTTCATCATCGCAAATGATGATGGTGTTGGCCGTTCCGAGGTCGATGGCCAACTCCTGGGTGAAGGAGAACATTTTGGAGAATATACTAAATACGCTCATTATATCTATCTTGCCTTGAATTATTTCTTACCTTCAAACCACGCATTGATGGCGGTGTCGTAATGGCTGCTTACGCCGAAAGCACGCGTGGCAAACATGCGGCGTTCTTCAAGCGTTGTTTCGGCACCCTGACGATTGAGGATGTCGAGGAGCACAGGATATTCAGCCTTTGAAGGCACGATGACCACGTCGTTGAAGTTCTTGGCTCCAGCGCGAATCAAAGAGATGCCGCCTATGTCAATCTTTTCGATGATGTCGGCATCGGAAGCGCCGCTGGCTACGGTCTGTTCAAATGGATAGAGGTCGACAATCACGAGGTCTATCTCTGGAATTTCATATTTGGCCATCTGCTCGGCGTCGCTCTCCAAAGCGCGGCGTCCCAAGATGCCACCGAAGATTTTCGGGTGCAGCGTTTTCACGCGGCCGCCCAAGATGGAGGGGTAAGTTGTCACGTCTTCCACCTTGCGACAGGGATAGCCTTGCTGCTCGATGAAAGTTTGCGTACCGCCAGTTGAGAGAAACTCTACGCCTTCAGCGTGGAGCTTTGCCAGAATTGCGTCGAGACCGTCTTTGTGGAATACGGAAATGAGCGCTCTCTTGATTTTTTTGTTTCCAGACATGTAATTCCTTTTATTTATGCTCGTTTTTTATATGCTTTTCTCATTGCACCAAACTGCCGCCAGACACACCGCGACTGAACGTTGCTTCAGCCTCCTACTGGTGGGCTACACGCTTTGGTGCCTACTTTTCAATATATACGATTGCAAAGTTACTGCAAAGCTATCGCTTGTCAAAAGTTTTTGCGCAAAATTCTCTAAGCAACTCGCAGATTTGCCCATTATAGTTGCCAAATATAAGAGGCAGGGGCTACTGGCTTTCGCGGTGTTGTCACATCGTCATGTGGTGGATGCCCGTTGAACCTTTGAGGATTTCAACATCATCTGGGCAACGATAGAGGGCGTCTTTTGCGAAGCTGGTCACGCTCTGAGGCACATAGATACGCTTGAGCGAGGGGCAGGATTCGAAGGCATATGACTCGACGGTGGTGGTGCCTTCGCTGATGACGATTTCCTCGAGATTCGGAAGGTCGTAAACGGTGTTCTTGCCGATGACCTTCATCGGCTTCAAGACGAGACGGCGGATGGCGGTGGGGATGTAATATACATTGGTGCCGGTGCCGTGGTAAATCACGCCGTCTTGCGAACTAATCAGGCGGTTGCCGGGCGCCACGAAGGCTTCTTCAACGCTATTGGCTCTGCCAAAGAGAGGATAGCCCTGAGTGCCGAGCGACTGGATGTTGGTACCGAAATAAAGCTGGCGCACGTTTGAAGGGAGCGAATGCTCAAGGAGAAACGAAGAAATCTTGAAGCCAGCTACGGAGAAAGGCACGGTGAGGGCCTCGCCGTTGCATTTCTTCACGCGGCAAACGTTGAGGCGATATTCATCGTAGTTATACCCGAAATTTTCGTCCTCGAAAATTTCAATTTCCGTGCGCTGCACGAGGAGGTCGTTTTTATATTTATTCAGTTCCGACATGCCATGCTGTCTGTAGCCCGTTGGGTCACACACGCGCCAGATTTTGTCGACGTAAGCATAGAGCCAAGCATGGGCACCATAGGCGGCATAATAGCCGTTGACGCCGAAGGCGGGAATGCCCTGCGTGAGGAGCATCGTCTTGCAGAGGTTGGCATAGCCCTGGCAAATGCAGCGGCGGTTGGTGAAAACATCATACGGCTCAAGGCTGGGGCCGTCGTGGGTGTAAGTCAAGCTGTCGTGACACCATTTGAAAATCCTTTTGTAGGTTTCGGTCTCTGTGGCGCCTTTCAGGTTTTTGTCAACATATTCCTTGATGGCGTTCCATTGCGAGTCGGTGATGGTGGCATTGTGGAGCTTGGTGGCAGCCTCCATGTTGAAATTGGGCGATTTCAGCAGGGCGAAGAGCGCCTCCGCACCGTTTTTGGAAACCATTTTGGCTTTGCCTTCTTCTGGGAAGAGCGACTGGTTGGCCTCCGAGGAAACGGCAGGCGGCATCACATTGACAACGGTGGTGTCGAGGTCGTCTGAGGAACAGGCAGCAAAGAAGGCCGAAACGGTCAGGGCGAATGCAAAGAGTAGTGTTTTCTTCATAAGCAGTTGCGGGAAAAAGTGTGGTGTTTATAATGCTTTTATAGTATTTCCAATGCCGTTTCCAGAAGGAATTGCAGGCAGACGCGTATCTATGAAGATGCACATCTGCCTGCAAAGGTAGTGTTAGTTTTCACACTGGCAAAACAAAAGTCTTTCTCTTTTTCCGCCAGATGGAAACATCTTGCGAAATGTCTGTTTTTTAGGAATCTATCACATCGTCACGTGGTGGATGCCTGTTGAAACTCTGAGGATTTCAACGTCATCGGAGCAACGATAGATGGCGTCTTTGGAGAAATTGGTGACGCTCTGAGGCACGTAAACGCGCTTGAGCGAGGGGCACGACTCGAAGGCGTAGTCTTCAACGGTGGTGGTGCCTTCGCTGATGACGATTTCCTCGAGATTCGGTTTGTCGTAGACCGTGTTCTTACCGATGACCTTCATCGGCTTCAAAACGAGGCGGCGGATGCCTGAAGGAATGTAATAGAGGTTGGTGCCCTTACCGCGATAGACCACGCCGTCTTGCGAACTGAGGTAGTTGTTTTTCGGAGCAATGAAGACTTCCTCGACATTGGCATCCTTACCAAAGAGAGGATAGCCCTGGGTGCCGAGCGACTGGATGTTGGTGCCGAAGTAAATCTGGCGTATGTTTGCTGGAAGGGGCTCTTCGAGCAGGAAGGAACCGATTTTGTAGCCAGCCACAGCAAACGGCACGGTGAGGGCTTCTTTCTCGCACTGCTTCACGCGGCAGACGTTGAGGCGGCTCTCGTTGTAGTTATAGCCGAAGTTCTCGTCTTCAAAGAGCTCGATTTCCGTGCGTTCAACCATGAGTTTGTTCTTATACTTCGACACGTCTTTCATCAGAAATTCCATATTGTTCGTTGGATCGCTCACGTGCCAGTTCTTGCCGTCGTAGGCATAGAGCCAGGCGTGGGCACCCAGCGTGCCGAGCGAACCGTTGACGCCGAAGGCGGGGATGCCCTGCGTGAGGAGCATCGTCTTGCAGAGGTTAGCATAGCCCTGGCAGACGCAACGGCGCTTGGTGAACACGTCGTAGGGCTCAAGGCCGGCATCGTCGTAGCTATAGTTCAGGCTGTCGAAACACCATCTGAACACATTGTTATAGGTGGCCAAGTCGTTGCCTTCCACACGCAAGTTTTTGTCGACATACGCCTTGATTTCATCCCATTGCTCCTGCGTGATGACGGCATTGTGGAGCGTGGTGGCGTTTTCCATCTTGAAACTGGGCGATTTCAAGAGCACGTTGAGCGCGTCGGCACCGTTGGAAGAAACCAGTTTGCCGCCACCCTCAACGGGGAAGAGCGATTCGTCGGCCTCGGCGGTCGTTGACGGCGGGATGACGCTGACGTCTGATGATTCAAACTCGTCTGAAGAGCAGGCGCCCATGAAGGCCGAAGCGGCCAAGGTTAAAACAAGAAGTAAATTTTTCCTCATAAATGCAATATTGTTTTTGATTTAAGTAGGTGGAGAGAAAAAGCCTATGCATCCGGCAGGATCATCCGAGATTAACAACTGTTTTTTCTGGGCACCCTTTAAGTTTTCAAGCAAATATGCGCATTGAAGCATGCGCATTTGGATGCAAAGGTAGTGCTACTTTTCTGAATGACCAAAACAAAACGCGCTCTTTATTTTCCTCCCCTCGCCATGAAATTTGCTAAAAGGAAGCAGATTCAAACGGCAAGCATTCATGGCCACTGGGGACAGATGGGAAGAAAACAGGGAACACGTTGGGAGAAACGAAACACGCCTTTCACCCGATTTCCACCTTTCCTCCCGATGCAGGAATTATGACTTTTGGCGAATGCCGCCCCGTGTGCAAACGTCGCTGGGAGCAGACGCGAACGTCGCAGGGAGCAGATTCGGATGTCGCTGGTGCCAGATTCGAATGTCGCAGCTCCCAGATGCGGGTGTGGCTGGTGCTGGATGCGCTGACAGGCATAGGGAATGAAACAGCGGCGAGAGTTCCGCAGTTTTCGGCGTATGCGCTAAGAGGGCGTCCTAAAACCTATTGCTTTAGAACGCCCCCTTAGTCATTATTAATATCTGAGTTACTCTATCTTTTGAGGCAATTTGCTTGAAGTCTTTTCTATTTTCTTCTCGTTGCTTGCCACTCTACGCTCCACCTTCTTTATATCCTCCGCAGGAGGGAGATTTTCGGGTTTTATACCTCGTTGCCCGAGCATTTGCCTCACACTGACATTATTTTGTATGTGTTCGGTCGTTATGGTGCCTTCCCCATAAAGATTCTTTTGCTCCACATTGTAGTTGGTCATCTCTGTTGCGAGATTCTTGGCTGCAATGGTCAGTGTGGGAAGGAAATCGGCCAACGGACGTGTTGCCTTTATGCCAAGACGGAGTTTCATATCCTCCGTCGTATGCCCTCCAAACAAAGCAGTGTCACCCTTTGAACGTATGCGCCCGAAGCCCTTGTCATCAACACCACGCTCATATATATTGCGCGACAACTGTTTCTCTGAAGCACGCAGACGGTCGCGTGTCTCCAAACGAGATATTTGCTGCAAATGCTCAGCAATAAGTTCTGCCCGTCGCGTCTGCAAAGCGAAATAGCCCTGTGCAAAAGCGATTTCTTCTTTCTTGGGGTCACCGTTCTGAGCTATAAGATAACAAGCAAAGCGTGTCAACATATAGTCCTTGATTTCACGCTTGGCACCCTTTGCCAAACTAATCATTTTCGTGACCTCACGAAAATGATCATCCACATTGATATTCTGCGACTTGCATGATTCTACCGCTCTGCTTATTGCTACCGTAAAATTCTCCCAACGGGCATATCCAAGCACTGATTGAAGTTCGCGTGCGAACCAAACTTCAACCTTCTCTTTACCGTTCTCACTTTCTATGAAATGCGTAATCTCATTGAATGCGGACGTATGCTGGTTTATTCTCTGGATGTCCATATTATATTATATCGTTTTTTAGCCAAAATCACTTTGAGTCGACCTATCTCTTAGCTGGCCTAATTTATTAGATAGGTACTTGCTTACAAAGGTAAGCATAAAAAACAATAATCCCGTATGAGCGTATCGAATTTCGCAATTGTTCGGCAACTTGATATTCTCACTGTTTTTACCAAACAAACCGCGCTGGCGCAGTTCCTGTCGGTTTTCTTTTGTGGCGTCAAAACAAAAAATGGCACACGGCATGTAATGGATTTTCTTTTAAAGAAGCCATTATATGTCATGTGCCATTTTCCCGGAGCGGTTATTTCCGGTTTCACTCAATTACAAACCATTTATTTCCTTTCAGAGCACCTGTTTGAGGCGACTCAGGAAATCGTCGGCCTCTGCCTTGGTGAGGCTGAGCGGCGGAAGGAGGCGTAGTATGTTGGTTGAAGCGGCGCCCGTGAAGACGTGCTGCTCCTTCACCAAACGCGTTCTCAGCGTCTTGATGCTGTCGGAAAACTCGATGCCTATCATGAGGCCCTCGCCACGCACATCAACAATGGACGGGGTTTCGGCAGCCAAAGTTTTCAGCTGGGCAAGGAGATAACTGCCGACGCTGGCGGCGTTTTCAACGAGGTGTTCTTCCTCGATGACATCAAGCACAGCCAGGGCTGCCGTGCAGGCCAGATGGTTGCCACCGAAGGTGGTGCCGAGCTGACCGAAGACGGCTTTAAACTGGGGGGAGATGAGCACCGCGCCCATAGGAAAACCGTTGCCGATGCCTTTGGCGCAGGTGATGATGTCGGGACGGACACCGGTGTGCTGATGGGCGAAGAATTTGCCGCTACGCCCATAACCACATTGTATCTCGTCGCAGATGAGCACTGTTCCGTTCTCGCTGCAGGCTTTGCGAAGCCCCTGCATGAACTCGGATGTGGCAAGACGGATGCCACCCACGCCTTGAATACATTCAACAATAACTGCCGCCACATCGCCCTTGGCGAGTTCGCTTTGGAAGGCTTCAAGGTCATTGAGCGGAAGGAATTGCACATGGCCGTTGGCATTGACGGGAGCAACGATTTTTGGATTGTCGGTGGCTTCAACCGCCAGGGAGGTGCGGCCGTGGAAGGCTTTTGAGGCGGCGAGGATGCGCTTGCGTCCCGTGTGGAACGAGGCAAGCTTCAAGGCATTTTCGTTGGCCTCAGCACCGGAATTGACGAGGAAGAGCTGATAGTTGTCATAACCACAGGCTTTTCCAAGGCGCTCGGCGAGTTGCTCCTGCAAATGGTTGATAACGGAATTGGAATAGAATCCAAGCGTGTTCAGTTGCTGGGTGAGTTTCTCGACATAATGCGGATGGCAATGACCGATGCTGATGACGGCATGGCCACCGTAAAGGTCAAGATATTCCTGGCCTTCGCTGTCCCAAACGTGGCAGCCTTCGCCCTTGACGATATTGATGTCGAAGAGCGGATATACGGGGTATAATTGCATGGACTTAAGTTGGTAAGTAGTTGGATTTACAACGGGCGCCAACCCTCCAAAGAAAGGGTCAGAAGGCAAGGGGTTTGAGTCGCAAGCCTGCGTCTTCCTCAAGTTCAAACATGAGGTTCATGTTTTGTACGGCCTGTCCAGAAGCGCCCTTGAGAAGATTGTCGATGACGGAAGTGACAAGGAGTTTGTTGCCGTGGCGCTCCGCATGGATGATACATTTGTTGGTGTTGACCACTTGCTTGAGGTCGACGGCGCGGTCCACATAGTGCGTGAACGGGGCATCGCTGTAGAAGTCGCGATAGAGGTCGGCGATTTCTTCTTCGGGAGCGTCGCAAGTGATGACCTCTGTGGCGAAGATGCCGCGCGGAAAGTCGCCGCGATAGGGGATGAAGTCGATGGCGCCTTCAAACGACGGCTGGAGCTGCTGCAACGACTGCACGATTTCGGGAACGTGCTGGTGTTGGAAGGCCTTGTAGATGCTCATGTTGCCCGAGCGCCAGGAGAAATGGGTGGTGGAAGAGGGTTTGACTCCTGCTCCCGTGGAACCCGTGATGGCGTTGACGCTGACGTCGCCTTGCAACAGTCCGGCATCGGCCAAAGGCAACAGGCCGAGCTGGATGCAGGTGGCGAAGCAACCGGGATTGGCCACGTGTTGCGCACCGAGAATGGCGGTGCGGTTGAGCTCTGGCAAACCGTAAACATAGTCGTTGCCTTCTGCGGCCAGACGGAAGTCTTGCGCGAGGTCGATGATGCGAACGTCGGCAGGAATATAATGGTCGGCCAAGAACTGAGTGCTCTTGCCATGACCGAAACAGAAATAGACGACATCAACGTCCTCAAACGGGAGTTCGTCGGTGAAGCGCATATCGGTTTCTCCATAAAGCCCTTCATGCACGTCGGTGATGAGATTGCCGGCGTTGCTTTCGCTGTTGATGAAAACGATTTCAGCCTCGGGATGGTTTAACAAAAGTCGGCAGAGTTCGCCTGCGGTATAGCCTGCGCCGCCAATGATGCCTATGCGAATCATGTGTTGCTGTTACTGTTTTGTGGGATTGTCAACAGGCGGGCGAAAGCGGTTTACACCATTGGTGACGCCGCTTCCCCAACACCCGTCATATATAAGTACAAGTTGTTAAGTAGGTGTGATCGTTTATTTCTGTTCGTCGCTCTGGTGGTTAGCATAGAACACACGCAGCGGCGTTGAAAGCACCTTGATGAAGCCCTTGGCATCGTCGGCCGTCCAGCCCTTCTGCGTTTCGCCATATTCGCCAAACTTGGTCTTGACCAAATCGTCTGCACTGTCGACACCAATGGTTGAGAAACCGAGCGGACGGAGCTCGAGGGTGACGGTGCCATTGACGTAGCGCTGCGAACTGGTCAGCATGGCTTCGATGTCGCGCATGACGGGCTCGAGATACTGGCTTTCATGAAGGAACATGCCATACCAATTGGCCACTTGGTCTTTCCAATATTGCTGCCACTTCGAGAGCGTGTATTTCTCCAAGAAGCGGTGGGCACCGATAATCAGCGCGGGGGCTGCGGCTTCAAAACCGACACGGCCCTTGATGCCGATGATGGTGTCGCCGACGTGCATGTCACGGCCGATACCATAAGCCGCACCGATTTCTTCCACTTTGCAGATGGCAGCGATGGGGTCGTCGAAGTGCTCGCCATTGACAGCTTTGAGTTCGCCTTTCTCGAAGGTGAGGGCCAACTGCTCTGTGCCGGTCTTGGTCACTTGCTTCAGATAGGCAGTTTCCGGAAGTCCCTGTTTTGAGTCAAGAATTTCGCCACCGCAGATACTGGTGCCCCAAATACCCACGTTGTAACTGTATTTCAGTTTGGTGAAATCAGCACTGAAGCCGTGGCTGTTCAGATAGTCGACCTCCTCCTGGCGCGAGAGGTTGCTGTCGCGCGTGAGGGTGATGATTTCCATGTCGGGACACATCACGAGGAAGGTCATGTCGAAGCGCACCTGGTCGTTGCCTGCACCCGTTGAACCGTGGGCAATGGCGTCGGCACCGATTTCCTTGGCGTAACGCGCAATGGCCATGCCTTGGAAAATGCGTTCTGAGGAAACGGAGATGGGATAGACATTGTTGCGCAACACGTTTCCGTAGACCATAAATTTCAAACTCTTCTCGTAATATTCATGCGTCACGTCGAGCGTCACGTATTTCGTGGCACCGAGCTTGTAGGCGTTTTCCTCGTTGGTCTTGAGTTGCTCTGCACTGAAACCGCCGGTATTGGCGCAGGCGGCATATACTTCATAGCCTTTTTCCTTGGCCAGATACATCACGGTATATGAGGTGTCGAGACCGCCGCTGAAGGCGACGACGACTTTTTTCTTTTTCTCTTCCATGTTTGTTATGTTATTGGGGTTGTAGATGTCGGTATGGTTTGGATTTTTCTTTTCTGGCAAGACGCTCTTAATTAACGACTTAAAAGACTTTAGCAATTACTCAGCGTCGCTGCCTTCCGCCTTCTTGATGAAGTCTATCACATCTTGCGGAATGGGCTCAGGCAAGGGTTCGCCAACGTGGCGGGCCGGATCGTAGAGCATGCCGGTGCAGACGCAATATTTTCGGCCAGTACGGGCCAAGACATCACAGTTGATGCAGCATGGCGCATCGGGCGTGCCGCAACCCTTCCAGTATTCATCGTCTTGCGTGAGCTCGGCAAACGGAACTGGCACGTAGCCCAAGGCGGTGTTGATGCGCATCACCGCACCGGAACTCGTAAGGCCGAACAATTTGGCATGCGGCCAACGCGTACGGGAGAGCGAAAAGGCCAGACGCTTGATGCGCGTGGCAAGATGATGACCGCGAAATTTCGGAACGACAATCAAACCGGAATTGGCAACATAATGCTTGTTTTCCCAACTCTCAATGTAGCAAAATCCGGCAAACTCGTCGCCATAAAGAGCAATGACGGCCTTTCGCTCTCGCATCTTCGTGGCCACATATTCATGCGTACGGGAAGCGATGCCCGACCCACGCACCTTTGCTGAGTCAGTGATTGTTTGAAGTATGGTGTCTACATACTTTTCATGTGATCCGTCGGCTACAATAACCCGGATGCCGTCGTTATATTCTTCCATTTTATCTTGTGTGTTTTGATTTTCTCTTACATGAGAGCGGAGTTGATAAGTAAGTGACTACAACATGACGCTTTTGATGGCCGGAATGACCGTGGCAAGCGCATCCACAAAATCCTGACGGGAGACGTCTTCTGCTATGACAATCAAGATGGCATCGTCACCAGCGATGGTGCCAACCACCTCAGGCAGGCGGCGGGCATCGATGTCGGAAGCCAAACCTCCGGCGTAGCCCGGACGCGTGTGGATAACGGCCAGATTGCCTGAAAACGCCAGCGATTCGAAACCCGTTGCACGCAGAAAGTCTGAGAGCGTGGAGGGCTGGGTGTTGCGCTGATAGTGGGGATGTTCAGGCAGGATGTATCGGTAACTGTCGCCATAAGGCACCTTCACAGCCTTGAGCTTTCGCAAGTCGCGCGAGAGGGTTGCCTGGGTCACATCGAAGCCCATGTGCGTGAGCTGACGCAATATGCTTTCCTGACTGCCGGCCTCACCGCGCGAAAGGATTATTCGTAATGTCTCTAAACGATCGTATCGTTGTTTCATGAATATCTATGTTATAATTATGCGGCAAAGTTACAACTATACACGCATATATGCAAGGATATTGCATAAAATTATAGGCAAACAGATTATTTATACATAAAACAAGGGCTTTCTATGGGAAGCGCGGCGAGAATGGACGTTCCCTCTGATTGCCTATCCCAGAAAAAATGAGTAAGTTTGCATACTGAATGCAGGACTACCTACGTTCTTAACAATGACTACACCTACTAAATAACCATACATATTATATGAGTTCTAACAAATGGGCTAAAAACGTCATTCTTGTTGACGCCGTTTTCCTCGACAAGATGGGATATATATTCAGATCCAACTACGAACGCCTTCTGAAACGCGACGTCAATAAGGCCGACTTGGCTATATGGCTGGAATCGGCCATGCTCGACGGCGGTTTGCGCGTGGGAGACAACACTGTTCAGGTGGTGGTGCTCTTTGACGAAAATGCGGAAGGCTTCGACAATTTCCTGCCGTCTGACTTCAACAAGGAATTAAATGGCAAAGGCTTTAAAGGTCCACTCGGAGAATTTCGTTTGGCTGCGTTCCCCGCGTTCAGCAAGGTGGTGAGTCTGAAGTCTTTCTTCCTGCAAACGCTGGAAAATATCTTGCAGGCAGAGGAAGTGGAACGCCTGGTGGTCGTTGGCGACGATGAAGAATGCGGAGAAGAAATTGCCGACCGCCTGACAAAGAACCCAGACAAGGAAGTCACCATTCTCACCACAGCACCGATTAAAGGAGAAGGTTTCAAACAAGACTTGTTAGGCTATTCGCTGACTCGCGCATTGGGCATTTCTCCAGATGACATGCAATAAGTAATGGTAAAACAATAATTAAAATGCTTCAGATATACCCCAAACTCATCACTGACGCTCTGGCAACAGTGCGCTACCCCGGAACAGGCAAAAATCTCGTTGAAGCCAACATGATTGAAGACGATCTGCGCATCGACGGTATGAATGTATCTTTCTCCATTATCTTTGAGAAATCGACTGACCCGTTTATGAAGTCGGTGGTCAAAGCAGCCGAAGCTGCAATCCATACATACGTTGACAAAGATGTCAACGTGACTGTCAAGACAAAGACGATTCAGGCGGCACGCCCTGAACCTGGCAAAATGCTACCACAGGTGAAAAACGTCATTGCTGTCAGTTCGGGCAAGGGCGGCGTTGGCAAAAGCACAGTGGCTGCCAATCTGGCTGTGGCACTGGCGCAGGCCGGATATAAGGTCGGACTGCTCGACGCCGACATCTTTGGCCCTTCTATGCCAAAAATGTTCCACATGGAGAACGAGAATATCTTTGCCGAAATGAAGGACGGACGACAAGTGCTGATTCCTGCCATGAAATATGGCGTGAAACTTCTTTCAATCGGTTTCTTCGTAAATCCGGAAACGGCAACGCTCTGGCGTGGCGGTATGGCGTCAAACGCCCTCAAGCAACTCATCGCTGATTGCGACTGGGGCGAACTGGACTACTTTGTACTCGACACGCCGCCGGGAACGAGCGACATCCACCTCACCTTGCTGCAGAACCTGGCCATCACTGGCGCTGTCATCGTTTCCACTCCGCAGCAAGTGGCACTGGCCGACGCACGCAAGGGCATTGACATGTACCGCAACGAAAAGGTGAACGTGCCTATTCTTGGACTGGTGGAAAACATGGCATGGTTCACTCCGAAAGAGCTGCCGGAAAACAAATACTACATCTTCGGCAAGGGCGGTGTCAAACAGCTCGCTGAGGAAATGCAAGTGCCGCTTTTGGGGGAAATCCCCCTCGTTCAGGGTATCTGCGAAAGCGGCGACGAAGGCGAACCGGCAGCGGTTCATAGCGACACCATCACTGGACTGGCCTTCCGCACTTTGGCTGAAGCAGTGGTCAGGGAAACGGAACGCCGCAACCACGAACAGCCACCAACGCACATCGTTGAAATGAAAAAATAAGCAACCTTCATCGGGCAGACATTCAGATTTTGTTCTGAACGCCTGCCCGATTTGTTTAGGTTTCTTTAGTTTGATTCTCAGCAACTTCTGATAAAACATTTGCAGATTTAAATAATTCGTTTTAAATTTGCAATGGATAGGCGGTGCGCCGAAAAAACAGGCAACACTTTATGGCACACATCTGTCCCTCACAGACAACGTCGAAGCCATAAAAATATTCCACGCCTGGTTCATACATTAAAAAGCGTTTGCCATGACTGAAAGATACATCAATCCACATACCGACTTCGGATTCAAGAGATTGTTTGGTTCGGAGTTCAACAAGGACCTGCTCATCAGTTTCCTAAATGCCCTCTTTGTCGGAGAGCAGACGGTCAAGGAGGTCACATTCCTCAATTCGGAGCAGCTTGGGGAAAGGCGGGACTCACGTCGTGCCATCTTCGACGTGTACTGCCAGAACGAGCAGGGAGACAGGTTCATCGTTGAAATGCAGAATGTTTACCAGGAGTTCTTCAAAGATAGGACTGTCTACTACTCCACTTTCCCCATACGAGAACAAAGCAAAAGGGGAGAAGAATGGGACTATCATCTGGACAGCGTGTACACCGTGGGGCTCCTCAACTTCGTTTTCGACGAGGACAAGGACGACAAGGACTGCTTTCACCACGAAGTCAAACTCATGGATGTCGTAAAGAAGACTGTGTTCTACGACAAACTGGCATTCATCTACATCGAGATTCCAAAGTTCAACAAGAAGGAGGACGAGCTCGTAACCATGTTCGACAAATGGATGTACGTACTCAAAAACCTATCAAGACTGATGGAACGCCCCGCCGCCCTGCAAGAGCGCATCTTCACAAAACTCTTCGAACAGGCGGAGATTGCCAGATTCAACGCAGAGGACCTCAAAGAATATGAAGACAGCGTTAACGCCTACCGCGATATTCTCAACGCCATCAAGACCGCAGAGAGGATTAAATATGCGGAAGGGAAGGCAGAAGGTATTGAAGAAGGGAAGGCTATGGGACTTGAAGAAGGAAAGGCAATGGGAATCGAAGAAGGAAAGGCTATGGGCCTTGCCGAAGGGAAAACAATGGGCATCCAAGAAGGGAAAGACCTGCGCAACCTGGAAGTCGCCAAGAACCTGCTGGACATGGATATCCCCATCCCTGCCATTATGAAAGCGACTGGGATTTCCGCTGAAGATATTGCCAGGCTCAAAGACGGGCGTTATTCGGAATGACACAGACAACGTCGAAGCCATAAAAATATTCCACGCCTGGTTCTTACATTAAAAAGCGTTTGCCATGACTGAAAGATACATCAATCCACATACCGACTT
>OHTJ01000048.1_pt1 | contig 49153 bp, 53 predicted proteins | sample 1578921 | NCBI WGS metagenome assembly OHTJ01 (sample SAMEA3879582, study PRJEB24766) | human gut metagenome | biome: human-associated habitat; feature: feces | place: USA | collected 1985/1987
GAGCCGATAAGCAGCATCTGCTCATTGGAAAACGGCGCGTTGCGGTTGTAGAGCGTCAGCGGTGCCACGGCGGCGTGACAAAGGCCGAGGGGGGAGTCACTCTGGTAGCCACCGCGCTTTGACGGCTTGAGCAGCAGCGTCTGGTCATAGGATTGCTGCGGCGCATTTGCGGCGGGGGAGGCGGAGATGACGCTGACGGTAAGGTCGTCTTTTCCGATGGCGGAATTCGATGCGACGCCGAGAAGATAGGTGCCCGAGCTGTCGTTCTGCAGCTCGGTGCCCGGCAGCAGGGCTTGCAGGTAGCTTTCAAGAATTTCGACGCCGAGCACGCCGTAGACCGTGCCGTCATCTAAAATAAGCGGGATGGTGTAGGCGATGGCGGAGTGATCGTCGCCGGAGAGCGTGTAGGGCGAGGACGTCCAGTGGCCGTAGTCCGCGGCGTCCAGTTCGCCGTTTCCGTGGTAGGCTGCCTGAAAGACGGGATAGAGAAAGCCACTGCTGCCGTTCGACCCATAGTTGATCGAGGGCATCCAGCTCGTGTCGGTCGCAATGTAGAGTGACTGTACGACCTGTGCGGGTGCGCGCACGAGCATAAGATCAGAATTGCGCTGCGAGGGGGAGGAATTCGGGTCAAGGTCGCGCAGGTAAAGGCAGGGCAGCGGCTCGCCCTTTTTGCGTGTGTCGAGATCGTGCGTGTTGAGCACGACAAAAATGCCGGTGACGGGGCGATGGCGCATCGAGGAGATCAGGCTGTCGCCGATCGAGAGCAGCAGGGGGGATGCGGCGTCGCTGCCGCTGTCGAGCGTGTCGAGGCTGATCTCGCCGTCGTCGAGCATGGCCTGCGTCACGGCGTTGATCTTGCCCGCAAGCGACGAGAGGTCCTGCGCGTCAAGCATCTGGCCTTGCAGATAGTTTTGGCGGTTTTCCGTCTGTATCTGCAAGATGTCGACAGCATTCTGCTCAAGGCTCGTGTTGATGCGGCAGAGATAGAGAATGCCGACAAGCAGCGCGATCTCGATGAACAGGATCCAGAGCATGGAGCGCAGGATCGTATGGAAGATGGTGACATGCGGCACATGATCCGATGGTTTGCGAAAGAACATAAAACGGCCCCTTTTTTGTCATTGAACAGTCACTCAGCCCTGAAAGGCCTCAAGCGATGCAAGCATATCCTGATACCAGGCTTCAAAGCATTCGTCGGAAAGGAACTGCGCCGAGGCCTCTTCAAAGCTCTGTCCCTGCGCCATTGCCTCTTTGACCGCGGCGCGGTCAGCGCTTGCCTTATCGCTCATGGAATATTCAAGAATGGCGCGGGCGTTCGTGCCGCCGGAGAAGGCGTGGGGCGTGTAGAGATGGTTTTCGTTGACCGTGTCGACTGCGGCGGAGAGGACTTCGTCCATCTCATCGCTGAGGGCAAGACCGCTTATGCGGATCGTGTCGATGGAGTTGCCCTCGTGCGTGACGGGGAGGTAGCCTGAGTCGACAGAGAACGTGATGTTGTGCTCGGGTGAGGTGAACCATTTGAGGAACACGAGGCTTGCCTGAATCTCGGCATCGCTCGCCTTCGTCACGACCATGCCCGCGCCCTGCTGCACGGCGTAGTCCTCGCCGTTCGCAAACTTCGGGCTTTCAAGCGCCTTGCGCGTGATGTCGTGGCTGGCCATGTCGTCGGCGATGACCTGCGTGGGGAAGAACGTCGCGCTCGAGGAGGAGCCGACGTAGGCGATGATATTGCCGGTCTTCACATCATCGCTGCGGAAGCGGCCGCTTGCGGAAAAGTAGCCCTTGATGAAGGGTACATAGTAGTTATCCCAGAGGGTGCGCACGGTATCATGGTCAAAGTTCAGCGTCATGCTGCCGTCCTGTGCGTCGAAAATCGTGCAGCCGAGCTGCTTGGCGCCGATGAGCATGTAGTTCGCCATCGCGTCGCGGCCGAAGAACGCGCGTCCATCGTTCGGGATGTCGGGCGTCTGCGCGTCGGTCCACTCGTAGTAGCGTTCGGCGACGGAGACGAGGCCTTCGATCGTGGCCAAGTCGTCATAGGTTGCGCCTGTGGTGGCGGCGAACGGCTCCCAGTCCGTTTCATTGAGAAACAGCAGCTCCGCCGACTTGGCGACGGGGAAGATCTTGATACTGCCCGAGCCGGAGAAGTCGCCTTCGCTCAGATAGTCCTCAATAAAGGCGGCGCGGTCCTCTTCGCTTAGATAATCGCTCAGATCGGCAATTTGACCCATCTCATCGAGCGCGTAGGCAGTGTCGGCGTAGGCGGAGAAGATGTTGGGCATCGCCTCGGCACCGACCTTGCCCTCGGCAGAAGCGAGCACGTTGTTCTCAAGATCGGTCACGCTGCCGTGGCTGGAGCTCTCAACCGTGATGCCCTGTTCCTTGCCGACGGTCGAGTTGAACTCGTCGACGAGCGCGTTGAACGCTTCGAGCTGTTCACCGTTGTAGTACGTCCAGATCGTGATATTGACAGGGTTCGCCGGGGAAAATCCGGGGTCTGCCTTGCTGCTGCAGCCTGCGAGCAGCATCATCGCCGCCGCTGCGGCGAGCACGCGAGGGAGAAATTTGTTGTGAGCCATGATGCTTCCTTTCTATTTTGCGCGCCGTTCCGAAGGAAGCGGCGTGATCGGTCAATGCCCACCGCCTTCGGGCCTGAACTGCCCGAGCGCGTAGGAATACGCGCCGTCGCCTGGAAGCCAGACCGTGCGCACGGTGAGCGCATAGGGCTTATCCTCGCCGGCAATGTGCAGCGTGGCGGGCATGGTGACGTCGGGCTGGGCGGGCGAGGTCTGCCGCACCTGCTTTACGAGCACATCGTGAATCTCGCGGTCGAGGAGGTTGACGGTGTCGCCCTCGTTTAAGTAGAGCGTCTGCTGGCGGTGCGCTTCGTCGGCGTCCCAGTTCGTGTAGGTAACCTTGTTCATCCAGCGGTCGTAGACGAATTGGAGACCGCCGCTCTGTTCGGCGAAAAACACAGCGTTTGCGCGCGCAAGCGGCAAAAGCTGCAATTCGCGGTTGTCGGTCGGCAGCGAATGCTGCTCGAGCATCTCGGCCGAAAGGCGGTGGGATTCGAGCCGGTAGTCGAATTCGCTCGGCTCGTGCTGCAAATTTTCGTGCAGCGTGGCTCCGACGGCGGAGAAGCATTCCAGCAGCAGCGGGTTGAATGCGCCGCACTCGCCGTTTAAGATCATCTGCATGGCCGTTTCGTGCGAAAAGGCCTTTTTGTAGCAGCGGTCACTCGTGAGCGCGTCGTAGACGTCCGCGAGCGCGACGACCTGCGCCGAAACGGGGATCTCGTCGCCCTTGAGTCCGTCGGGATAGCCGCGGCCATCCCAGCGCTCGTGGTGCCAGCGGCAGATCTCGTGCGCCGTGCGCATGAGCGGTTCGTCGCCGCCACGAGCTGGCGCAGCAGAATGTCGGTGATGGCGCGCATATGCAGAATGTGCGTGCCGGATTCGAAGTTGCGCGACTCGACGACGTGGCTCAGAATGTTGATGATGGCGCTGTTCGTCTTCTCGTGCTCGTAAACCTGCTCTTCGGCCAGGTGGACAAGGTGCTTTTGGCGCGCGTAGAGCGTGAGTGCGTTGCTCACGCGCCGCTGCGTGACCGTCAGGTTGAACGGGCGGCGGATGTGATCCGTTACGCCGAGCTCGTAGGCCTTCTGGATGAACGACTCGTCGTCCTCGGACGAGGTGATGATGACGGGGATCTCCTGCAGTCAGTTGCGCTGCTTCATCACCTCGAGCACGCCGAAGCCGTCGAGGCGGGGCATGTTGATGTCGAGCAGCAGCAGGTCGAGCGCCTGCATGCCGTCGTCGGCATAAGGTATTCGTAGCGGCCGCCGAGGATTTCGGAAAGGATCTGCTGGTTCATTTTCGAATCGTCCGCGATCAGGATTTTGGCTTCGACCATAGTGTAGACCTCATACGCATTTTAGGGCGCGCTCTTTTGTAGAAATGCCGCCGCGGGGCGGGCGGACAAGAAAATAGGCACCGGAAAAGCCAGTGCCAAACAAAAACTGTTTATGCGTGTTTTTTAGAAACATTTGATACTTAATGTAAACTTAGCACAGAACCACGGAACATTCAAGGGAAATTTTCCCGGTTTTTCCTGCTCGCAAATGCTATCGTAAAACCCGAAGGATGAAACAGTCCTTCGGGCTTTATTTTTTTCCAGGAAAGGGGGTGCGCGTGATGGCCTGCAAGTACCTGGATTTCCAGGACCGAAAGAAAATCGCAAAGATGTACCAGGAGGAAGCCCGCGTGCTGGACATCGCCTACAAAATCGGATGCCACCCCGCAACGATCTATGAGGAGCTGCGACGAGGCGACACGGGCAAGCTGGACAAAAACCAGCGCCCGGAGTATGACCCCCGCCTGGCTCAAAGGACGTTTCAAGAGGCAATCCGCCGCCGGGGCAACCGGCGGACCACCACGACCGCCGAGAGCGGCCAGTAAACCAAAGAGGAGGACAAGGACATGAAAATGAAGAACCTGGCCCTGGCACAGGTACGTCGGGGCGAACGCTTCACCCTCGACGGCGTGGAGTTTGTGAAGCTGGAGGACGACCTGGACGCCGCCTTTGCGGTGGCCGCCGACACGCTGCCGGAGTGCTGCCAGTTCAAGGATGACGACGCCGAGCGTGAGGACCACAACAACTACGCGGGCAGCCTGCTTTCCAAAACCGTGGAGCGCTGGCTGCGGGACAAGCACCCGGCCATCTTCTCCGCCGTGGTGGAGCGGCCCATCGACCTGACCACCATGGACGGCATGACGGACTACGGCAAGCCCCTGGCCGTCGTGCGGGCGCTGACCATTGACGAGTACCGCAAGCACCGCAGCATCCTGCCGCTGACTTCCAAGCCCTATTGGCTGGCAACAGGCTGGACAACCAACAGCTCCCCGTACTCGAATGACTACTACGCGTACTACATCTACACCGACGGCACCGTGGGCAGCGACTTCGTGTACTACGCCTACTTCGCGCCGCGTCCCGCTTTGTATCTGAAATCCTCTATCCTTGTATCGGTTGAGACCGAGGACGAGGGCAAGGCGCTGGCCGATTACAGCGACACGGACCTTATCGACGAGCTGTACCGCCGCAGGAGAAGCACCTATGACCCGGACTGAACGGCGGAGGCGGCAGCAGCGCCGCCGCAGGGCCGCGATGCAGAGAGCCGCCTGCCTGGCGCTGGCCCTTCTGGCCGGGGCTGCTGCGTTCGCCTGGAGCGGGCGTCCACAAGAGCAAGAGGCCATGGAGACCGCCGCGCCGGTGACGGCAACGGCGCTTCCAGCGGAGACACCCACGCCGGAACCCATCACGCTGGAGTTTGAGGACCAGGAGGCCATCGACCCGATGGAGGCGTCCAAGGTAGCCCTGGCAAAGATGGTGTGGGGCGAGGCACGGGGCTGCTCCATCACGGAACAGGCGGCCACGATCTGGTGCGTGCTGAACCGCTACGACAGCGGGGACCGCTTCTGGGCCGACACGGTGGAGGGCATCACGACCCAGCCCTGCCAGTTCTACGGCTACGACCCCAGCAACCCGGTGGACCCGGACATCCTGGCCCTGGTGGAGGATGTGCTGGCCCGCTGGATGGCCGAGAAGGAGTGCGTGGGCAGCGTGGGCCGGGTGCTGCCGAGAGAATACCTGTACTTCACCGGAGACGGCGCACACAACTACTTCACCACGGAATGGCAAGGCGGGCAGACCTGGGACTGGTCCCTGGAAAGCCCGTATGAGGGATAGCTGATATGGAGTTGACCCACCTTTCCCTGTTTTCCGGCATCGGCGGCCTGGACCTGGCCGCCGAATGGGCAGGCTTCCGCACCGTGGGACAATGCGAGTGGGCCGACTACCCCACCAGGGTCCTGGAGAAACATTGGCCGGACGTTCCGCGCTGGCGGGACATTCGGACTTTGACAAAGGAGAGTTTCTGTGAACGGACCGGACTACGAACAGTTGACATTATTTCCGGCGGCTTCCCGTGCCAACCCTTCTCCAAAGCCGGACAGCGCAGAGGCAAGAGCGATGACCGCTACCTCTGGCCGGAGATGCTTAGAGTTATCAACGAGCTGCGGCCCACTTGGGTCATTGGAGAGAATGTTGCTAACATCCTCAATTTGGCGCTCGACGATGTGCTTTCTGACCTGGAAAGTAAAGGCTACACCGCACGGGCGTTTATGGTTCCAGCTCGCGGCGTCGGCGCTCCGCACCAAAGATACCGATTTGCAATCGTGGCCCACGCCGACGGCGATGGACGCGGCGGGACTGGCCCGGCACCTGCGGAAGGACGCGACATCCACCAGGTCGTTGCTTCTATGCCAGAAGGTGGCCTACCTGGCGGGGGGGGTACTGGAAATCTGAACCCGGAATGGACCGAATGGTTGATGGGCTTCCCAACTGGATGGACAGAGTTAGATGCCTCGGAAACGCGGTGTGCCCGCCCCAGTTCTTCCCCTTCTTCCAACAAATCAGACTGATAGAGGAGGCAGAGCATGAACCGACTACAAGAGCGGCGGATGGCGCTGGGTCTGACCCAGCCGCAGGTGTCCGCCAGACTGAAAGAAACGGAACCCAGGGCTGACGTGGGCATGGTGAGCCGGTATGAGAAGGGCGTATGTCTGCCGACGGCGGACCAGCTCAAGGCCCTGGAGGATGTCCTGGGAGCGTCCAGGACGGAACTCTACGACGCGGAGGACCTGGACCTGCTGGGAGCACTGCCGATGACAGAGAGCCGCAGCGAGGCCAGCGAGACGGAGACCGCGCCGCCTACTGCGCCCACCGGGCGCTTCCGCAAGTGTTACCGCATCAGCCGCGAGTTCGCGGCAAGCCTGCCGGACGACCTGCTCCAGGTGTGCGGGTATTCGTCCTGGCAAAGCTGGCATGACGCAGCCCTCAAGCGGCTGTTAGGAGAATATGCGGCCCGGAAACGGGCCACCAAAAAGGAGGATAAAACCGCATGAGTGACCAGTTGGACAAGAAAAGCATCCTTGAGATGTCAATGGGTGCAATCCTGGAGCGCGTGGACTATGAGATGGGCAAGGTGATGGACAACATCCTGGACCCCAACACCAAGGCCACCGCCAAGCGCAAAATCTCCGTGACCCTGGAGCTTATCCCCAGCGCGGACCGCCGGACCATCACGGTGCAGAGCACGGCCAAGTGCTCCCTGACCCCGACGGACCCCGTGACCACGAGCCTCTACATCACCAACGCACCCAGCACCGGCGAACTGCTGGTGGCCGAAATGGTGCCCCAGGTCCCCGGCCAGTTAGCCCTCGACGGTGAGGAGCAGGACCACCCCAAAATTTTGAAGTTCAAACGCCAGGCATAACGCCACGATCTGAAAGGAGTATTCATCATGCTGAAAGAATTTGCCCAGTACCTCGTGTCCCTCAAGGACAACAAGACCTACGACATCCACGGCGACACCTACTCTGACCACGACCTGGTCCGTATCAAACCCCACATTGACCGCCCTGCCAACCTCTCCGTCTCCGGCCTGGACAGCATCGTGAAGCTGGTCCGCAACGAGCTGGATATGTTCGAGAACCTGCCCGTGTTCATCCGCGTGGACGATGCCAGAACGGTTTCCGTGTTCACCACCTACGACGACGTGATGTGCCGCGACAGCCTCTATACCGCGAAATGCGACGTTCCGGGCTTCCGTGACGGCTTCCGGGAGTATGAGCAGGCCATCATTGAGCTGCGGAGCAAGTTTGCCCCCGGCCCCGGCGTGGACTACCTGCTGGACCTGCTCTCCCGCATGAGCAAGGACAGCGGCGTGACCACCCGCGACAACGGCGTGAGCCAGGAAGTGGAGGCCCGCCAGGGCGTCTCTCTCAAGGCGCTGGTGCAGGTCAAGCCCCGCGTGGCCCTGCGCCCCTTCCGCACCTTCCTGGAGGTAGAACAGCCGGTGAGCGAGTTCCTGCTGCGCCTGGACGATGACGGCAACGTGGGCCTGTTCGAGGCTGACGGCGGGATGTGGCAGCAGACGGCCAAGGCCAGCATCACGGCCTACTTTGAGGACAAGCTGGCCCAGGAGGTTAAGGACGGCAAAATCGTCGTGATGATGTGATGCAGCCGCAGGTCATCATCTGCAAGGACCGGGCGGAATGGCTGGAGGCCCGCAAGGATGGGCTGGGGGCGTCTGACGCCGCCGCCCTCCTGGGCCTCTCCCCCTGGAAAACCAACGTGCAGCTCTGGGAGGAGAAGTGCGGGCTGGTCATCCCGGAGGACATCGGGGACAAGCCCTATGTGCGCTACGGCAACGACGCGGAGCCGCTGCTGCGCTCCTTCTTCGCCCTGGACCACCCGGAATACCGGGTGAGCTTCACCCCCTACAAGATCATCAAACACCAGGACCTGCCCTTCATCACCTGCACCCCGGACGGGGAGCTGGAGGAAACCGCCACCGGGCGGCTGGGCGGCCTGGAGATCAAAACCACGGAAATCCTCTCCTCCACCGGCTGGACCCATTGGAAGGGGCGCATCCCCACGGAGTATTACGCCCAGGTGTGCCAGCAGATGCTTGCCGCCGGGTGGCAGTTCGTGGAACTGCTGGCCCAGATCAAATATACCACGGCGGAGGGCGAGGACCGGAAAGAGACCCGGCACTACAAAATCGAACGGGCGGATGCCGAGGACGACATCGCCATCATCCGGCGGGAGGCGGTCCCCTTCTGGCGCTGCGTGGAGCAGCGGCAGAAACCAAACCTCAAGCTCCCACCTATCTGAACAGGAGGACAACATGAGCATGGAATTTGTGATGGGCAACAGCCTGGAGACTTTGCCCAAGACGATAGACTTCAACTTTGAGGAGCTGAAAGGCCAGCTTGCGGAGAGCCTGGCGCTGTACACCGGCCTGGTGGTAACAGAGGACGGCATCAAGGGTGCCAAGGAGGACCGCGCCAAGCTGAACAAGCTGCGGGAGGCCCTGGAGAACAAGCGCAAGGAGGTCAAGCGCGAGTGCATGGCCCCGTACACCGACTTCGAGGCCAAGGTGAAGGAGCTGGTGGGCCTTATTGACCAGCCCATCGCCGCCATCGACGCGCAGCTCAAGGAGTACGAGGAGAAGCGCCGGGCAGACAAGCGGGCCGCTATCCTGGAAATTTACGAGGAGACCGTGGGCGAGCTGCGGGCGCTGCTCCCCTTTGAGAAGCTGTGGCAGGACACCTGGTACAACACCAGCGTGACCATGAAGAAGGTCCGGGAGGCCATCGTCGCGGCGGAGGACAAGGCCGCGTCCGATCTGGAGGTCCTGGCTACCGTGGAGAGCGAGTTTGCCGAGGCCGTCAAGATCAAGTACCTGGAGCACCTGGACCTGAACGAGGCCCTGATGGAGCGCTCCCGCCTCCAGGAGCGGGCCAAGCGCCTGCGGGAATACGAGGCCCAGCGGGCCGCCCAGGCCACCAACCTGGCAGAGGAACAGCGCGAGGCAGAGGCGACGCGGGGCGCAGAGCAGACCCCGGACCCCGCTGCCAATGCGGCCCAGGCCGGGACCTGGGAACCCGGCGGCGGTGAGGCTGTTGAGGAGACCATCTACCTGCTGCGCTTTGAGTGCCAGGTGACAAAGGACCAGGCGGCGGAGCTTTCCCGCTGGCTGAAAGAACGGAACGTTTCGTATAGGAGGATTTAATCATGGCCGTGAACAATTCTTTGCAGAGCCGCAGCGGCGGCAAGCCCAAGTTCAGCGTGGCTATCCAGACGCCGATGTACCAGAAGCTCGTGAACGACACCCTGGGAGACCCGGACCGCGCCCGGCGCTTCGTGGCTGCCATCAGCTCCGCCGTGGCCGTAAACCCGTCCCTCCAGGAGTGCGACGCCGGGACGGTGCTGACCGCCGCCCTGCTGGGTGAGAGCCTGAACCTGTCCCCCTCCCCGCAGCTCGGCCAGTATTATATGGTCCCCTACAAGGACAAGAAGCGCGGCACCGTGGCCCAGTTCCAGCTCGGCTACAAGGGCTACATCCAGCTTGCAGAGCGTAGCGGCCAATACCTGGACATCGACGCGTTCCCCGTGGTGGAGGGCGAGTACAGAGGCCGGGACCGCTTCACCCGCCGCCCCATCCTGGAGTTCCTGGAGGACGACGGAGACCGGGAGAGCCGCCCCGTGGTGGGCTACTACGCCTACTTCGAGCTGAACAACGGCTTCCGCAAGGTGCTGTACTGGAGCAAGGACAAGATGCTGGCCCACGCGGACCGCTACTCCCAGGCGTTCCACCTGGAGGCCCGCGAGGCCCAGGACCCCCGGTACAGCCGCGTGTCCTACGCCGACTTCGTGGCGGGCAATTATCCCAAGGGCGACGAGTGGAAGTATTCCTCCTTCTGGTACAAGGACTTCGACGGGATGGCCTGCAAGACGATGCTGCGCCAGCTTATCAGCAAGTGGGGCATCATGTCCATTGACCTCCAGAAAGCCCTTGCAAGTGACGAAGCGGCCATCGGCACCGACGGGAGCAAGAATTACCTGGATGCACCCGAAAACGCGCCAGAGGCCCTTCCAGAGGCCAACCCGGAGACCGGGGGGGTCATTGAACCCAGCAGCAATACCGCGCCGGAGCTGCCCGACGGCATCTTCGAGGATGCAACGGGGCAGCAGGCGCTTGCGTAAGGAGGCATCCGTATGCCCAAGACCAACGAGAAAGACGCCTATTTCTTCTCCCACGACTGCAACGCCCGCAACGACCCCAAAATCCTGGCCCTCCGCTCCGTCTACGGGGCGGAGGGGTACGGGGTGTACTTCATGCTGGTGGAGATACTCCGGGAGCAGCCGGAGTACCGGCTGTCCGTGAACAAGTACATTTGGAATACGCTTGCTATGCAAATGCAGGTGGAAGCATCCCACCTGGAGCAGATCATCACAGACTGCTGCACAGAGTTTGCAGAAAACGGCAGCACGCTTTTGGTGAACGACGGCGAGTATCTTTACTCCGCTTCCCTTCTCCGACGCATGGGGAAGGTGGACGACATCTCCAACCTCCGCCGGGAGGCGGCGCAAAAACGCTGGAAAAATCAGCCTTGCAAGGCCGACGACGGCAGCGGAGCATCCATAAGTAATGCAAATGCAGAGCAAACCGATGCAAATAAAAGAAAAGCAAAGCAGAGTAAAGAAAAGCAAAGCAAAGCAGAGGAAAAGAAAGCAAAGGAAACTATCTTTGCGGACTTCGCCTCCGGCGACGCCGACCTGCTTTCCGCTCTGCAAGGCTTCGAGGCGATGCGGAACAAGATCAAAAAGCCGATGACGGACCAGGCCAAGAAGCGCCTGGTCACGGAACTGGAGAAGCTGGCCCCCGGAGACCGGGATGCCCAGATCGCCATTCTGCACCAGAGTGAGGACCACTGCTGGGCAGGCGTGTTCGCCCTCAAGGACGACAGGTCCTACCAGCCCAGCCGCAGCGGCAGACCCCAGCAGGCCAGCACGGGCGAGAAGATGGACGCCCTGCGAGACCTGCACGACGAGTTCAGCGGCCTATGACCAGGGCGGAAGTGACGGAAATCTTCGCGGTGCTGATGATGGCCTATCCCAACGCGGAGATGTTCAAGGCCCCGGACAAGGACAGCCTAAAGGCAAAGCTGGCCCCGACCATCACGCTCTGGACCACCTGCCTGCGGGACATCGACTTCTGGGCGGCCCAGCAGGCAGTCATCCGGGTGTGCCAGACCTGCAAATTCCCTCCGACCATCGCGGAGATGCGGGAGGCGGCGGAGGCCGTTCTGCACGAGGTCAGGTCGGAAATCAGCAACGCCTACCTGATGGCCCGCAGCGAACTGCAACTGGCCCGGCTGGCTGGCCGGACGAAAGAGCAGGCGCTGGAGGGGATGCCCACCAGGACCCAGAAGGTCATCGAGGCCATGGGCGGCATCGACGCGTTCATGCCGCCGGACAAGAAATACTTCGAGATGGAGCGCTTTGAGCAAACCTACGAGACGATGCTGCGGAAGAACCCCATCGGCCTGCCGGGCAGCACGGCAGGACAGCGACAGATCACGGAATGAGCAAGGGGGCGGACAAATGGCTGGCTACTCACACAAGACCTGGGCGTGCCCGTTCTTTCACTGGGACGAGCGGCTGTGCGTCCGCTGCGAGGGCGGCTGCATGAGCTTCCCGGACCGGGAGGCCCTGGCCGAGTACGCGGACCGCTACTGCGCCAACCTCCAGGACTGGAAAAGCTGCACGGTGGCCGCCAACCTGCTGAAATACTACGAGAGGACGGAGTGACATGGAAAGAAACGTCGATAAGATCAAGCGCCTGGAGCATGAGCTGGGGCGCTGGCGCAAGAAGGTGGCCGACACGGCCAAGGAGAACGAGAAGCTGCGGGAGGCCCTGGCCCAGGCGGATGTCGGAAACCAGGAGACCCAGGCCCTTGTGGACGCTGTGCTCACCGCTGTGGTGCTGGAGCACGGGGAGCGGGCCATGGACCCGGACGCCCCGGAGATGGCCCTGGGCTGGCGGCTGGCCGTCCCGCGCTTCTCCGTCAAGGAGATGCGGGAGAAGTACGAGATACACGCCCGGCGCGGCGAGGACGGCAAGTACATCCTGGGCGTGATGGAGCGGAGGTCCGACTTATGAGCGTGCGCCGACAGACGGCCAACCGGCTGACCCTGTTTCGCACCTGCGGCACCTGCGGAAAGCATATCGTGACCACGGCGGACACCCCCTGGGTGCGCCAGGTGGAGCGGGACGGCAAGAAGCAGGCCACGACATACTTCTGCTCCGAGGGCTGCTTCGCGGCCAGCTATAAGCACATCGGCTGGTTTGACGGCAAGGCCGAGGAGCGCCGGAAGCTGAAAGACCGGAACCGGGACCCGGAGAAGGAGCGGGCGCGGAACCGGGCATACCAGCAGGCCCACCGGGAGGAGCTGCGGGAAAAGGCACGGCTGCGCCGCCTGGCACACCCCGGACAGGCCGCCGCCGACAGCGCCTACGCCCGGCGCAAGCGCAAGCTGATAGCGGAGGAGGCGCAGGCAAATGCTGGATAAGACCCCGCTGGAGATGGCCCTGGAGCGGGAGGGCCAGATCGAATACTGCGACGAGTGCGAGTATGTGCGCGTCGTGGACAACACAGTTTTCTGCGGCCTGTCCGGGAAGCTGCTGCACCCCATGATGTTTCTGCGGGGGCAGGGCTTCGGCCCGGCCCGCCGCTGCACCAAACGGAAGGAGGCACGAGAGATGGGACTGACCGCCGCAGACCTGCAACGCATGGGGCCGGAGGCCCAGCGCCAGGTCATGGAGAAGCTGGGCATCGTGGGCAAGACCAAGGCCCCCAAGTACCACAACCAGCCGGACAGCCGGGGCAACCTCCGCTTCGACAGCAAGAAGGAGGCCCGCCGCTACGACGAGTTGATGCTGATGCTCAAGGCCGGGCAGATACGCAACCTGCGCCTCCAGCAGCAGTACACCCTCCAGGAAAGCTACATCACGGAGACCGGCGAGCGGGTCCGGGCCATCCACTATGTGGCCGACTTCGCCTACGAGCGCCCCACCGCGCCGGACAAGTACGGCACCGTGTTCTGGCTGCCAGTGGTGGAGGATGTCAAGAGCCGGGCCACCAAGACGGCCCAGTACGAGATGAAAAAGAAGCTCCTGCGGGAACGCTTCAATCTGACTATCACGGAGGTTTGATTATGGCAAAGAAAGGCACATTCCCTGCCAACGCTATGCGGCGCGGGGAGATTTACTGGGTAGATATACCGAACGCCATCGGCCACGAGCTGATGAAGGACCGGCCCGCCATCATCGTGAGCTGCGACGCTCTGAACGACATCAGCCCCGTGGTCCAGGTGGTCTACTGCTCCGCCTCCCCCAAGAAGGAGCTGCCGGAGCACATCACCATCCGCTCCACCGAACAAATCAGCACGGCCCTGTGCGAGAACGTGTACACCGTGGACAAGAGCCGCGTGGGGCGCTTCGTTGGCCGCTGCACCCGGCGGGAGATGGAGCAGGTGGACCTCGGCCTCCTCTCCGGCCTGGGGCTGGCCCAGTACAGCCTTGCAAGCCCCTAGGAGGACGAGGAGGAACCGGAGCCGGTACGCGGGGACACCGAGGACGGCACGGCCTCCATGGCCCTGGTAATCGCCCAGACGGAGCGGGACACCTACAAGCGGATGTATGAGAGCCTGCTGGCCCGCATGACGATGGAACGGGAGGAAACGGCATGAAGCAGAATTGCGGGAGCTGCGCCTGGTACGAGGACTTCCAGGGCGTATGCTTCAACGGAGACAGCCCACGTTGCGCGGACTTCACGGAGCCGGACACCACCTGCCCGGCATGGGAGGGCAAGGCATGAAGCTGGGCGACAAGGTGATACGCCTGCCGGAGACATTCACCGACAGCGGCGAGGACAAGCGGAGCTTGAGGCGGCCTGTGGTGGGCCGCGTGGTGTACATCCATCCGAAGGGGTACTACCACACCGTGGAATTTGAGCTGAACGGCGGTCACGTCCGGGAGAGCTTCAAGGGGGTGAGCGACTGATGACCGAACCGAAGGACCTTTGCGGCAGGTGCGCCGCGATGCTCCAGGAGGGCTACGACCTCAAACGCGTGGGCGGCGGCGTAGATCACAAAGTGACCTGCTCCCATTGTGGGCGGCGGCGCTACGGGGCCACCTACACGATAGAAAAGCACAGCAAAAGCAAAGCATAAGCATATCAGAGAGACCCTGGGCCTATGGCCTGGGGTCTCTTATCTTTTTCGTGAGGCCACGAAAATGGTCTCCCCCGCTCCAGGGAGAGAGGGAGAGGAAGGGGGGTATGGGGGGATGGTGAGGGTGAGAGGGTCCCCCCACACACGCGTGAACACCAGAATGAAAAAACATCCTCCCTTCGGGGCGAAAAAAGAAGCTGCCTTTGCTACGATGAAAGAGAAGTCAATTTTTCAGAAAGGCAGGCGGGAGCGAATGGCAAAAAGTAAATACGAGACCCATGTCCTCCCCAACCTGGACAAGATCATCAAGTGGGCCAAAGCCGGGGCCACGGCAAAGGAGATTGCTGCCAACCTCCATATCGCCTACTCTACCTTCCGCAAATACCTGGACGAGGGCCAGGAGGGGGACGAGCGCTACGCGGCACTTTCGGCTGCTTTCGCGCAGGCGTGTGAAGTGCCGGACGAGCAGGTGGAAAACGCCCTGTTCAAGAGCTGCCTGGGCTACAATGCCCAGATCGTGAAGCACTACAAGCTCAAGACCGTAGAATATGACCCGGAAACGGGCAAGCGCATCCGCGAGGTCGAGACCCTTGTGGAGGCCCGCGATGAAGTCCATGTAGCTGCCAATACAGCGGCGCAAATGTTCTGGCTGACCAACCGGAAGCCGGAGACGTGGAAGTACAAGCCGGAGACCCAGGACGGCGACGAGGACGAGGGCAGCGGCGTGGTGCTCCTCTCCCCCGTGATGGACAACCCAGGCCCACCGACGGAGGGAGGCGCAAACGATGGGTAAAGTCATCTGGACACCGCAGCCGCGCCAGGCGGCACTCATGGCCCGCTTTGAGGACGAGGCACTGTACGGCGGTGCAGCGGGCGGCGGTAAATCGGACTGCGCCCTGGCCGAGGCCCTGCGCCAGGTGGAGATACCGCATTACCGTGGGCTTATCCTCCGCAAGACCTTCCCGCAGCTCACGGAGCTGATGGACCGCAGCACGGAGATTTACAGACGGGCCTACAAAAAGGCCAGGTTTAACGAGAGCAAGCACGTCTGGACCTTCCCCTCCGGGGCCAAGATTTTCTTCGGCTCTATGCAGTACACCAAGGACCGGACCAACTACCAAGGCAAGCGCTATGACTTCATCGACTTTGACGAGCTGACGCAATTTCTCTGGGAGGAGTACAGCTACCTGTTCTCCCGAAACCGCCCCAACGGGCCGGGGACCCGCTGCTACATCCGGGCGCAGGCCAACCCCGGCGGCGTGGGCCACGGCTGGGTGAAGGAGCGCTTCATCACGGCGGCCCAGCCCATGCAAACGATCTGGGAGCAGTTCAAGGTCCGCTTTCCTGACGGCCACGAGGAGACGCGCTGGAAGTCCCGCATCTTCGTGCCGTCCTCCGTGTTTGACAACAAGATACTGCTTGCCAACAACCCGGACTACCTCACCAGCCTGGCCTCCATGCCGGAGCAGGAGCGCAAGGCGCTGCTGTACGGCGACTGGGACACCTTCGCAGGCCAGGTATTCACGGAGTGGCGCAACGACAGCGACCACTACACGGACCGCATCAACACCCACGTCATCTCCCCCTTCAAGGTCCCGCAGGACTGGGCCATCTGGTGCGGCCTGGACTGGGGCTACTCCAGGCCCTTCTCCGTGGGCTGGTACGCCGTGGACCGGGACCGGCGGCTCTACCGCATCCGGGAGTATTACGGCTGCACCGGCACCCCCAACACCGGCGTGAAGATGGAACCGTCCGAGGTGGCACGGGAGATACGGCGCATCGAGGCCGAGGACCCCAACCTCAAGGACCGGCGCATCAACCGCGTGGGAGACCCGGCTATCTGGGGCAGCGACGGCACGGAGAGCATCGGCGCTCTGATGGAGCGGCAGCGGGTGTACTTCGAGCGCGGAGACCACGCCCGCATCGACGGCAAGATGCAGGTGCATCACCGCCTCGCCTTTGACGAGGAGGGCATCCCCATGCTGTATGTGTTCAACACCTGCAAGCACTTCATCCGCACGGTCCCCAACCTGGTCTACGACGAGAAGAACGTGGAGGACATCAACACCGAGGGCGAGGACCACATCTACGACGAGCTGCGCTACGTCTGCATGAAAAACCCGATAGCACCCAGGCGGAACAAGCCCCCCGCCCTGGTGGTATATGACCCGCTGGACCTGGGACAGGACCAGCAGTATGACCGTTACGATTTTTACAGGAGGTATTGATTTATGGCACTTTTCGGACGGAAGAACGAGCAGGACGCGACCCTGGGCAAGCCCCCGATGGGCTGGGGTGTCCCCGGCGTACAGAAGGACGAGAGCGTGGACCCGGAGATGGAGGCCATGCTGCTGACGGCCCCCGCCGGGCAGCGGCGCATTGGCAGAGCGGAGATCGCGGAGGCAATCAGCATCCTGACCCGCTACAAGCAGGGCAAGGCCAGCCTGGAGGAGCGCGTGGTCCAGGATGAGCTATGGTGGGAGCTGCGCCATTGGGAGGCCATCCGCAAGGGCAAGCAGCGCACGGACAACCCGGAGTACAGAGGGCCGGAGCCGTCCTCTGCCTGGCTGTTCAACGCTATTCTCAATAAGCACGCGGACGCTATGGACAACTACCCGGAGCCGGTGGTCCTTCCCCGCGAGCGCAGCGACGAGGAGAGCGCCAAGGTGCTGTCCTCCGTGCTGCCGGTCATCCTGGAGTACAACGACTACGAGCAGACCTACTCTGACAACTGGTGGGAGAAGCTGAAACACGGCACGGCAGCCTACGGTGTGTTCTGGAACAGCGCCAAGGAGAACGGCCTGGGCGACGTGGACATCCGGGAGATCGACCTGCTCAAGCTGTTTTGGGAGCCGGGCGTGACCGACATCCAGAAGTCCCGCAACCTGTTCATCGTGGACCTGGTGGACGAGGACCTGCTGGAGCAGCAGTACCCGGAGCACAAGGGCCATTTGAGCGGTGGGGCCGTGGATGTGAAGCAGTATATCTACGATGACACTATCGACACCAGCAACAAGAGCGTGGTGGTGGACTGGTACTACAAGACGACATCCGCCAGCGGCAAGACGCTGCTGCACTACGCCAAGTTCGTGGGCGAGACCCTGCTGTTCGCCAGCGAGAACGACCCGGCCTACCGGGACACGGGCTGGTACGACCACGGCCTATACCCCGTCGTGCTGGATGTGATGTTCCCGGAAAAGGGCACGCCGGTGGGCTTCGGCTACGTCGCCATCTGTAAGGACCCGCAGCTCTACATCGACAAGCTGTCCTCCAACATCCTGGAGAATAGCATGATGACCACCAAGAAGCGTTTCTTCGTCAGCGACAGCACGGGCATCAACGAGGAGGAGTTCCTGGACTGGAGCAAGCCCCTGGTCCACGTCCAGGGTGAGCTTGACGACAGGCGCATCAAGGAGATTGTCACCAACCCGCTGGACGACATCTATGTGACCGTGGCGCAAATGAAAATCGAGGAGATGAAGGACACGGCGGCCAACCGCGACGTGAACAGCGGCAGCACCGGGTCCGGCGTCACCGCCGCCGCTGCCATCGCCGCCCTCCAGGAGGCGGGCAACAAGGCCAGCCGGGACATGATCTCTTCCAGCTACCGCACCCACGTCAAAATCAATTCGATGTGCATTGAGCTTATCCGGCAGTTCTACGACGAGACCCGCTCGTTCCGCATCACGGGCCAGACGCCTGGCAGCTACCAGTTCATCGACATGAACAACGCAGGCATCAAGGAGCAGGAAGTGGGCCAGACCTCCGACGGCCTCCCCCTCTACCGCAAGCCCATCTTCGACCTGAAAATCAAGGCCCAGAAGAAAAACCCCTTCTCCCGCATGGAGCAGAACGAGCGGGCCAAGGAGCTGTACGGCCTGGGCTTCTTCAACCCGGAGCGGGCGCAGGAGGCGCTGGGTGCTCTGGAAATGATGGAGTTTGAAGGCATCGACAAGGTGAAGGAGCAGGTGCAGAACGGCCAGACCCTTCTCAATATCTGCCAGCAGATGTCCCAGCAGCTCGACCAGATGGCCCTTATCATCCAGACCCTCACGGGCAAGGACATGGGCATCGGAGCGGCGCAGCCTACCGGCGGCGGCCAGCGAGGCCAAGCGGCAGGCCCCATGCCCTCCAGCGAGAAGGACAGCCTTGCAAGCGGCATCATGGAGGCCCAGCATCCCATGACCGGCTACGGGGAGCGGCTGGCGAAGCGCAGCACCCCCAGCATGGGCAACGAATGACGGGAGGCGACGTGTTATGACCCAGGTTTATGCCGAACGGGACGGCCAGCGCTGCATCCTCTCTGCCCAGGGCCACGCCACCGGCAGCGTAGAGGCGTGCGCGGCGGTGTCCGGCATCCTTTACGCCCTGGCCGGATATGTGACCAACGCCATGCGGGAACGCTATGTGGAGGTCTACACCTGGCGGATGGAGAGCGGCGATGTGCAGCTCGACTTCGACGGGGACGACGGCACGGCGGCGGCCTTTGAGATGGCCGTCATCGGCCTTGCCCAGGTGGCCCAGGCCCACCCGGAGCAGGTCCAGGTGGAGTGCCGGGAAGAAAAATAAAAATTTTTTCCGAGTTCGGGGCGAAAAGCGGAAAAGCATTTGATACGCTTATACTGTCCTCCTGCTTCACACCATGCGGGGCGGCGGTCACGGTGGGGACCGGGCCGCTGCCCTGGTGAAGTCAGGGACCGATGCACGGGGGCGATACACCCGCGACGAAAAAGGAGGCAATCCTATGAACTTCAAGCATTTGCTGGACATCCGGCTGAACCTGTTCGACGGCGGCGGTGCCGCAGGCGGAGCAGGCACAGGGGCGGCGGCCTCTGGCGACGGAGCACCCGGCACACAGGGCGAGACCCAGGCATCCCCCGCATCCACCCGGCGGGGAAAATCGGGCGAATACCAGAATGTCATCTTCGGGAAGCAGGCCAAACCGGCGGAGGCTGGCGAGGGCGGAGACCCGGAGGGACAGCAGCGGTCCTCCGACGCCGGGAGCGACAACAAACCGGACGCGAGCACCACGTCCAATACTCTGGAGGCCAAACGCAGGGCTTTCCAGGACCTTGTGAACGGTGAGTACAAGGACATCTACACCGAGGAGACCCAGCGCATCATCGACCGGCGCTTCCGGGAGACCAGAAACCTGGAGCAGCAGGTGGGCCAGTATCAGCCTGTCATTGATATGCTGATGCAGCGCTACCAGATCGGCGACGGCGACATGGGCAAGCTGTCCCAGGCCATCGAAAACGATGACGCATACTGGTCCGAGGCCGCCGAGGAGGCGGGGATGTCCGTTGAGCAGTACAAGCAGTTCCAGAAGCTCCAGCGGGAGAACGAGGCGCTTTTGCGCCAGCAGCGCCAGCGGCAGAACGACCAGCGGGCGCAGCAGCAGCTCCAGCAGTGGTACGGCGAGGCCGAACAGGTCAAGGGGCTGTACCCCAGCTTCGACCTCAACGCGGAGGTCAAAAATCCCCAGTTCCTCTCCATGCTCCGGGCGGGCGTTCCCGTCCAGCACGCTTATGAAGTGGTCCACATGGACCAGATCAAGGCGGGCGTAGCCGCTATGCAGGCCAAGGCTACGGAGAAGCAGGTGGTGGACGGCATCCGCGCCAAGGGCGCAAGGCCCCAGGAAAACGGCACGACCTCCCAGGGTGCATTTATCGTGAAGGATGACGTTTCCAAGCTGTCCAAGAGGGACCGCGCGGAGATCATCCGCAGAGCTGCACGGGGAGAGCACATCGAGTTTTAAGCCTCTCCCCAGAAGGGAGATTTTAACATGAACACCATCCGCAAATTCATTCTGCTGCCCGTCGTGCTGAACCTGTTTGATGCAGTCATCAACAAGACGACCAGCGCAACCACCGGGAACGACCTTTCCGGCGAGATGAAAACCTTCTACTCCGACTATCTCATTGATATGGCGGAGCCGCTGCTGGTCCATGACCAGTTCGGGCAGAAGCACCCCATCCCCAAGAATGGCGGTAAGACCATTGAGTTCCGCAAGTATGACCCCCTGCCCAAGGCCACCACGGCCCTGACCGAAGGTGTGACCCCCGAAGGTCAGAAGCTCAACATGGGCGTCATCACCGCGACTGTGGCGCAGTACGGCGGCTTCATCGAGCTGTCCGATATGCTGCTGCTTTCCGCCATCGACAACAACCTGGTGCAGGCCACCAAGCTGCTGGGCAGCCAGGCGGGCCGCACCCTGGACACCATCACCCGTGAGGTACTGAACGGCGGCACCAACGTGCAGTACGCCGAGGGCCAGGTGGACAGCCGCGCCAACCTGTGCGGCGGCAGCAAGACCGACAGCGAGAACCACTACCTGACCGTGGACGCCGTGCGCCGCGCTGTCCGTTACCTCAAGGTGATGAACGCGCCCAAAATCAACGGCTACTACGCGGGCATCATCCACCCGGATTGCTCCTACGACCTTATGAGTGACCCCAAGTGGGTGAACGTCAAGACCTACTCCGACCCCGACGGCATCTACGAGGGCGAGATCGGACGCATCGAGGGCGTCCGCTTCGTGGAGACCAGCGAGGCCAAGGTCTTTACCCACGCGGGCAAGGACTACGAGACCGGCACCGCCTCCAGCGGCACCGTCACCCCCAAGGCATCCGCCCGTGACGTGTACTCCACCCTCATTCTGGGTGCGGACGCCTACGGCGTGACAGAGATCACCGGCGGCGGTCTCCAGCACATCGTGAAGCAGCTCGGCTCTGCCGGTACTGCCGACCCCCTGGACCAGCGCGCCACCGCAGGCTGGAAAGCCACCAAGGTGGCCGAGCGCCTGGTGGAGGCGTACATGGTCCGTATCGAGACCTGCTCCACCTTCAACAGCTAATCACCGGGGCCGCCTGCTTTACGGCGGGCGGCCCCACATTCTGACCAACAGGAGGTATTTACACTATGGCTGCCAAGAAAGAAGCTGCTGCCAATGAGCAGCAGGCCACCACGCAGGCTACCCCCGCCGCCGAGGCGGAGGACATCATCGCCAAGGCCAAGGCGGAAGCTGCTGCCATTGTGGCAGAGGCCCAGGCCAAAGCCAAGGAGACCCTGGAGGCGGCAAAAGAGACCGCCCCCGCCGCGCCCAAGCCGAACGACCTTGTGCCCATCCGTCTGTTCAAGGACAACGACAAGTACAAGGATGACGTTTTTGTGGCCGTCAATGGCCGCAGCTTCCAGATCAAGCGCGGCGAGACCGTGCAGGTGCCCGCCTATGTGGCGGAGGTCCTGGAGCAGAGCATGGCCCAGGACAACGCCACCGCAAACCTCATTGAGCGCGAGAGCAGCGCCTACGCTGCCGAGGCCAAGGCCCGCAACATCTAACTGAACAGGCACACCGCGAGACCCTAAAAGCGGCTGCGACACGGCGCGGCGAGGTATGGAGGGACCGACCCTTCCGCCCCGCCGCGCCTTTTATCATACAGAAAGGAGGTAGACCCCCTATGGACAGGACCATCAATGTGACCGTGACCGGCGAATTTGTCCGCAAGGACAGCAAGAACGCGGGCGTGCAGGGCGAGGCCAATGTGACCGGCCTGCACATCGTTATGAGCGATGACTGGGAGGCGTTCTCCAAGCGCATCATCTGGCGCAATGCCCTGGGTGAAAGCCCCGTGGCGGTGCTGCTGTACAACAGCGTGGAGGACCTGGTGGCAAAGAAGGACCCGCTGACCTTCGACACGGCCATTCCGGCGGAGCCGCTGACCCTGGAGGGCTGGTGCAGCTTTACCATTGAGGGATTCCGGGAGAGCAACCCCGCCGCCGTTGCCATCACGGTGACGGACCATCTGCTGGTGAAGCCGAACGACGCCTACACCACGCCGAAAGAGCCGACGCCCACCCAGGCGCAGCAGCTCCAGACCCAGATCGACGGCATTGTACCCCAGGTGAGCACCCTGGTGGGAAACGCCATCGAGGCGCTGGAGCAGGCCGAGGAGGCCGTGAAGGTGTGGGAAGCCTATGACAGCGCAAAGACCTATCTGCCCCTCCAGAAGGTGAGCAGGCTGGGCAGTTCCTACATCTGCAAGGCAGCGTGCAAGGGCGTGGCCCCGGAGCTGGACGTGGCCGGAGGCGTGGAGGGTGCCCACTGGCTGCTTATCGCCTCCAAGGGCGACCAGGGAGAACAGGGCGCAGAGGGACCCCAGGGCAAGACCGGCAAGCAGGGCATCCAGGGCGAGCGCGGACTGACCGGCGAGCGCGGCGTCCAGGGCATCCAAGGCATCCGGGGACCCCAGGGCGTGCAAGGCGCTGCTGGCCCGGTTGGACCCACGGGACCGGAAGGACCCCAGGGCGTGCAGGGGCCGCAAGGACCGCGCGGCATCGACGGCGTGGCCGTGCAGACGGCTGGCATGGTCAATTTCAGCGTGACCGACGAGGGGCATCTGCTGTGTACCTACACCGGCAACGAGGCCCCGGACTATTACATCAACGATGCAGGGCATCTATGCCTAAACATCTGACGGAAGGAGGAATCATCTATGCCTACCATTGATCTGGGCAAGGTTGTGGGTCCGCAGGGACCCCAGGGCGTGCAGGGCGCAAGAGGCCCGCAGGGTGCGACCGGCGCTCAAGGCCCGAAGGGAGAGCAGGGCATCCAGGGACCCCAGGGCGAGACCGGGGCCAAGGGCGCGACCGGCGCGACCGGCGCACAGGGACCCGCCGGTGCCGACGGCTCTACCCCTAACATCCAGGTGGGGACGACCACCACGCTGGCCGCCGGAAGTGCGGCCACGGTGAAGCGGCGGGCCGGAAGCCCGGACGCTGCCCCCATCTTCGACTTCGGCATCCCCAAGGGCGCGGACGCCGTAAATCCCGGCGACATGACCAAGGCGGTCTATGACCCCAAGGGCAAGGCCCAGGACATTTTTGCCTATGCAGACCAGAAAATGCCCAAGACGGGCGGAGCGTTCACCGGCGGCGTGTCCGGCGTGTCGCCCACCAGCGGCAGCACCAAGGGCTTCCGCAACATCTACTTCGGCAACGGCGCTCCCGCCTCCAGCCTGGGGGCCAACGGCGACGTTTACATCAACATCGGATAAGAGGAGGACACGAACATGATTAAAGCAGGCAATCACACCGTCAGCGACAAGGGCTTTACGGTGGTGACGGAGAACATCGGCGGGGTCCCCCGCCAGGCCGTGGTGGCAGAGCTGCCCGGCGGCATCAGCGACGAGGCCCTGGCCGCGTTCTGCGCCGGTCCCATTGAGGTGCTGGCCGAGGACGGCAGCACCACGGCGACCTACACCGGCCCCTTCCGCGTGGTCTCCCACGGGCTGAAACTGACCCGCACCAGCGAGGACAGCGACGTGGCCGCCCTGACGGCCCAAGTGGCGGAGCTGGAGGCCAAGCTGTCCAACGAGCAGAGCGAGAAGGAAAGCGCCCAGAGCGCCCTTGCACGCCTCAACGAACAGCTTACCACCCTCAAGATGACCCTGGAGGCCAACAGCGCGGACAAGGCCGTAGTTGACGAAGCTCCCAGCGCGGACAAGGCCGTGGTTGACAAAGTTCCCGTGGAGGCCATGGATGCGGCGGGCAGCGTGTAAGGACTGGGCGGAGGCTTCCTGCCTGATCTCCAATCTCCTGGCCGAGCTGGAGCAGCCCTGCCGGATATGCCGGGAGGACAGCCTGGTGCTGACCGGGCGCTCCCCCACCGGCGAGACCGTGACCATCCGGCTGGGACCGGACCTGGTGCTGGAGGCAGAGGGCTGCGACGAGCTGCTGGATGCAGCACGAAAGCGAGGGTGCCCCGATGGCTGACAGACAGACCGATGACTTCAAGCTGGGCAACAAGGCGGCTGATATGTGGCTTTACACGGCAGACGCCTGCGCCAATGAGAAGGTCATCCCCAAGAAATACCGCTACACCACCGGAACGGCCCTGATGAACGGTGCAGAGGCCATCTGCTCGTGCATTGAGGGCGCAAACCTCATTGACCTGCGGGAGAGACCGGCGGAGCGGCTGGCGATGCAGCGGGAGGCCCTTTGCGCGTGCAAGAAGCTGGAGCGGAAGATACTGCGGATGGCAGAAAGCAAGCAATACCCCGGCGTGAGCGGCCAAAAGGCCGCGACCTGGAGCAAGGCGGTGATGACGGTGCGCTATATGTGCGCCGCCTGGTACGAGAAGGACCGGAGCCGCGCTGCCCAGGCGAGAGAGGATGTTCGGCGGCGATAGCTGCCTTTCATTGGGGTATAGCCTGTTCGCGCCGTCAACTGGGGCCTGCGCTCCCCGAACTCGAATGACAACAACGCGTACAACATCAACACCGACGGCACCGTGAACGGCAGCGACCGCGTGTACAGCGCCGGCTTCGCGCCGCGTCCCGCTCTGATGGAATTACCATGTACAAGTAGCCCTTGCGGCGAAAGCAGAGGCCCATCATCAAAGGAGGCTATATCCCGTCGTCCGTGGGCATGAACACGGGGGATAAACACATGGCACCGACGCTGCCAGGCTCGCTACCGGGGAAAGCCCCGGACACCTCCGGCGGAGGGAGATACTGGCCGCTATCAGCGATGCCGGACCTGCGCTCCACCATCCGAAAACCAAGCAAGGATGTGTGATATGACCTATCAGGAACTATGCTCCTTTGACACCCTATGGACGGCCTACCACCGGGCCAGACGGTGCAAGAGGGGCAAAAAGAGTACGGCACCCTTTGAGTACAGCGCAATCGAGGAGCTGCTGATACTCTCAAAATCGCTTTTGCAAGGGACGCACCAGCCGGACCCGCTGGACGCGTTCTATATCTACGAACCCAAGAAGCGGCTTATCCAGGCCCCGACGTTCCGGGACAAGGTGGTGCAGCACGCGCTCACGGATTACATCGTCTACGACGAGCTGGCCCGGAGCTTCACGCTGAACACCTACGCGGCCCAGTACGGCAAGGGGACCCACTACGGGCTGGAGATGCTGAAACGGCACATGAGGACCTATTTCCTGCGGCGGAAGGGCGCGGACGAGGCAGCACGCAAGGCCGCCGGTCTGCCCCACCGGCCCATGGAGGAATGGGACTACGCCGAGGGCTGGGTCATCAAGGGCGACATCCGCCACTTCTTCCAGAGCATCGACCACCGGCGGCTCAAGGCCGCACTGGAACCCCGGTTTCCCGACCCGGACATCCGGGCGCTGATGTGGCGATACATCGACGCCGTGGACGAGGGCCTGGCCCTGGGACACCAGACGAGCCACATCTACGCGGTGTTCTACGTCAGCTCCTTCATGCACTATGTGGGTGAGAAGCTGCACCTGCCGCTGGCAGGGATGTATATGGACGACTGGTATGTGATCTGCCCGGATAAGGCGACAGCGGTTGAGGCTCTGCGCCTTGCAAGGCTTGAATTTGCCAAGCTGGGCCTGGAGCTGAACGACAAGACCAACATCTTCCCCTTGCAAAACGGCATCGACTTCTGCGGTTTCCACACCTATCTGACCCGGACGGGCCAGGTGGTCAGCAAGCTGCGCTACTCCTCCATCAAGCGGATGAAACGACGCATCCGGCTGTGGGAGAAGCAGTACGCAGCGGGCGAGGTGTCGCGGGAGAAATCATGGAGAGCTTTACCGCCTGGGAGGCACACGCCAAACACGGCGACACAAAGCAGCTCCGCAGAGAAATGCGGTCCAGGTTGTTGATGGCTCTGGACCGCGCAGACGAGGCCAGGCGGGCGGCGGGCATCCCCGCTGCCCGGCCCGGACCTGACGAAAGGAGAACAAAACGATATGGGACAGTTACTTTCCAATCTGGCAAACGGCAGCCTGGTGAAGCTGGCGGAAAACAGCAAGCCCACCAAGTTCATCAAGCTGGACAATGACCACTACGGCACCGGCACGGGCGTGACCCTTATCCGCAAGGACACCTTCAATGAGCGCCAATGGGAGGCCAGCTACGACAGCAGCTACAAGAACCGATATATCGGCTGCCTGCTGGACAACTTCTGTGACGGCATCTGGCCGCTGAAACTGGACGAGAAAATCCGGGAGTGCCTGGTCCCCGTCCCCATTGTGGTGGCGGAGGGCAACCAGGTGGCGACGCTGCACACGATCTACCGCAAGGGCTTTGCCCTCTCCTGCACGGAGGCGGGCGTGAGCGGCTGGCAGACGGAGGGCAAGGCGTTCAGCTATTTCTCCGACAACGCAAAGCGCATCGCCTATCTGGACGAGACGGCGACCGCCGGCCTCTGGGGCCTGCGCTCCCCGTACTCGGATGGCGGCCTCGCGTACGGCATCAGCGCCGGCGGCACCGTGTACAGCGGCATCGTGTACTACGCCATCTTCGCGCCGCGTCCCGCTTTTAATCTTAAATCTTCTATCGTTGTATCTGACAGCACAGACAGCGATGGATGCTACACGGTTGAGAGCGTGCCGGGCAACGACGGCGGGCTGTATGTGAAGAACAACGGCCTGTGGGTCCGCGCGGTGTAAGAGAAGCACCCAGAAAGCCGGGCGGCGGCGTGCCGCTGCCCGGCAAATTCTATGAGAGGAGGCGGCGGTATGCCGAGCATCAATGAAGTTATCGAACGGGTGAACCGGGCGAGGCCGGACGCCATCGACGACGAGACCAAGGCGGCGTGGCTGCTGGAGCTGGACGGACAGCTCTACCGGGAGACCATCCTGCGGCACCAGCTCACGAGCGGGCGCGGGGCCAAGGGACCCGTCGCCGTCTGTCCCACCTGCGGCGGGACGGAAATCACCTATGACCGGGTGATGGACAGCAACCTGTGTCCGGCGTGCGGCTGGACCGACCTGCCGGACTTTCCCAAGGCGTTCCCGGAGGACGGAGACAAGCCCCTGCTGGTGGAGGCCCCCTACGACGGGCTGTACGACCTGTACCTTATGAGCAAGGCGGACTTCTACAACCGGGAGGCCGACAACTACAACAACTCCGCCCTGGCGTACAACGCGGCGCTGGACGAATGGCGGAAACAGTATCACCGCAGACACCTGCCCATCGGCGGCGGGGGTCTGACGGGTCTATTTTAGGAGGAGGGGCGAGATGAACCTGCCATACATGACGGCGGCGACCGGCAAGAACCGCAAGCAGATCATCGCCTTTGCCGGGCTGAACTACGGCCAGGGGGCCGGGGACGGCGAGCTGGCAGAGAGCTGGGGCCTCTCCTCCGCCCGCTTCCCGTGCCTCAGTCAGCGGGACGGGCGCAAGACCGCCGGGACCTACACCAGCCCCACGGGGCTGTACGCACGGGGGAAGCTGTGCGTGGTGGACGGGACCGACTTTCTCTATGACGGCAAGGTGGTGGGCCATGTGACTGCGGGCGAAAAGCAGTTTGCCACCATCAACACCAAAATCGTCATTTTCCCCGATAAGGTCTACTACGACACGGAGGCGGAGAAGTTTGGGATGCTGGCGGCGGAATACCCCGGCTTCCCCGGCGACGTGACCTTCACGGCCAACACCCTGACCGTGCCGGAGCAGAGCTACATCGACCAGGCGTCGGAAAACGCAGAGACCAAGGGCAGCGTGGCCGCCGACACATCCATCACCGCCTACACCGGGGCCAGCGTGAACAAGACCACGGGAGCGCTGACTATGAGCGGCGGGACCGCAGGGACCCCGGACAAGCTCAAGGCGGGCGATTACATTCAATACGACTGCGACAGCTCCAAGGAGTACATGGTGGTACAGAGCAGCGCAAAGCAGAGCGACGGGACCTACCAGATCACCTATCTGTTGCACACGGCGGCGTTGCACAAATACCCAGGCTTCGACGAGCTTTTCAAGGCCGGAGACGCAATCGAAATCTCCGGCTGTACGACCTGCGCCGCGAACAACGGCAGCCACATCATCCGCTCCCTGGAGGCGCGGAAGCTGACCTTCACCAAGGACATCTTCACCAAGACCGGCGTGGAGGCCGGGACGGTGATGCTGGAGCGGAAGGTGCCGGACCTGACGTGCATCTGCGAGTGCGATAACCGAATCTGGGGCGCGGAGGGCATGACCATCTACGCCAGCGCCCTGGGCGACCCGACCAACTTCTACGTCTACGACGGGGTGTCCACGGACAGCTACGCCGTGGCCGTGGGCACGGAGGGCGAGTTCACCGGGTGCATCGCCTACTCCAGCACGGTGCTGTTCTGGAAAGAGAATTGCCTGCACAAGGTCCTGGGCAGCTATCCGGCGCAGTATGAAATCTACACCTACACGGTGCCCGGCATCCAGAAGGGCAGCGAGAAGTCCCTGGCCGTCATCAACGAGACGCTGTTCTACAAGGGCCGCAACGGCGTGTACGCCTACTCCGGCGGGACCCCGGAGCTGCTGACGGAGAACTTCGGGACCCGGCGCTTCTTCGACGCGGTGGGCGGCACGGACGGCGAGCGCTACTACATCTCCATGCGGACGGAGAAGGGCGACTGGGAGCTGTACGTCTTTGATACGCTGCGGGCCATCTGGCTGCGGGAGGACGCGACCCACGCGCTGGACTGGGCCTATCTGGACGGGACGCTCTACTTCCTGGACGGGGCCACGGGCAAGCTGATGACCACCGGGCAGGACTACTCCGAGGAGGGCCTGGTGAACTGGAGCGCAACGCTGTGCCAGATGGACGAGACGAGCCACGGGCGCAAGTGCTATTCCAAGCTGTACCTGCGGGCGGACCTGGATGCCGGGGCCTGGCTCAAGGTGGAGATCAGCACGGACGGAAAGCCCTTCCGACAGGTGTTCTCCACCCACAACGAGCGGGCCAAGACCCTGCAAGTCCCCATCCTGCCGGTGCGGTGCGACAACTTCCGCATCCGGCTGTCCGGCAAGGGCGGATGCCTGGTCAAGAGCATCATCCGGGAGTTCGCCCTGGGCAGCGAATATTAAGGGGGTGACAGGGCATGGCAACCACCCTCCCCGGCTCCCCTCCTTCGTTTGACCGCAACGACGTGAACGGGACCGTAAAATCTCTGTGCAACTACACCAGAAACCTGCAAGAAAATCTGGACTTCATGCTGGGGCAGCTTCAAAAGAGCATGACCGCCATACAGACCAGTGTGGAGGGGCTGAACAGCAAGGTCTCCAGCCTGCAAACCACCCTCTCCTGGGTGCAGCAGAGCGTGAGCACACTGGGCAGCGAGTACAACAAGCTGGCAGCCCGCGTGACGGCGCTGGAGCAGAAAACCAACTGAAAGAGGAGGTAATCCGACATGGCAAAACCCGATATGTCCAGGAACAAAGACCTGGCGGGCAAGACCGTCTCCAAGGGCGGCTACAACATCAGCTATAACGAGAACGGCTATGCCACCAGCGCCATCAAGACCGGGAGCAAGACCGGCAAGGCCGCCGCACCCAGCGCCGACACGGTGAGCGGCGGCGGCAGCGACCGGGGCAGCTACGGCGGCAGCGTATATGACCAGGAGCATTTTTCCGATGACGAGCTGCGGAGCGCGGCGGAGGTCCGGGCGGCAGCGGCGGCAGGCAAAACGACCTGGGCGGACGCCCACGACTATGTGGAGCGCATCCGCAGCAACTACGGCTATTCCGGCGACAGCGACGGCAGCCGCTACATCCCCCTGGAGATGGGCGGCGGCGGACGAGGAAACGGAGGCGGCGGCTTCTCCTACGAGGCGGCCCCCACCTACACCAGCCGCTACCAGAACCAGATCGACGACCTGACCCGCCAAATCCTTAACCGGGAGGCGTTCAGCTACGACCCGGAGAAGGACCCCACCTATCAGCAGTACAAGGAGAGCTACACGCGCAGCGGCGAGCGGGCGATGCAGGACACCCTGGGGCAGGTCAGCGCCCGCACAGGCGGCCTTGCAAGCAGCTATGCGGGCAGCGCAGCGCAGCAGACCTATGACAACTACATGGGGGCGCTGGCCGATAAAATCCCGGAGCTGAAACAGCTTGCCTACTCCATGTACCAGGACGAGGGCAACACCCAGAGGGCAAACCTGGAAATGCTGGTGGCCCTGGAGCAGGGCGACTACGCCAAGTACGCCGACCTCCTGGCCCAGTACAACACGGACCGGAGCTTTGACTACGGCGTGCATCGGGACAATATCAGCGACGAGCGCTACAACAACGAGTGGAACTATTCCGTGGGCCGGGACCAGATCGCGGACAAGCGCTACAAGGACGAGACCGCCTACAACCGGGAGACCTACAAGGACGAGACGGAGTACAACCGGGCGCTGGCAAAGGCCCAGACCCTCGCGGCGGGCGGCGACTTCTCCGGCTACAAGGCCCTGGGGTACACGGACCAGGAGATCGCGGGCCTCAAGAGCGCATACAACAAGGCGCAGGCATCCGCCCGCTCCGGCGGTGGGTCCTCCAGAGGCGGCAGCTCCGGCGGAAGCAAGAGAGGCGGCTCAAGCGCCAGCGAGGACGTGTACGCAGGAATGTACAAGGCGGGCATCCGCAGCGAGGGTGACGCATACGCCTGGCTGCTGTCCGCCGGGTACAACACCACCCAGGCCGGAAAGCTGGCCGGGTATTACGCCGACTGGATGAAAAACCAGGGCGGCAGCGGAGGCAGCGGCAGCGACGCCCAGATCGGCAACCGGCACGGGGATAGCTGGATTTATATTCCCGGCCATGGCCGCTTCACCTACGACGAGGTGGAGAACTACGTCAACAGCGGAAAGGTCATCGAGACCTACGACAGCGCGACCAACACCTACACCTACAAGTGGAACGGCAATAAGAAGTAAGGAGGCGGCCCTATGGCAAGCGCAAGCGAATTTTTGAAGAAGCGGACGGCGGCGCGGCAGCAGGCCGAGAGCATCCAGAGCAGCGATAAGACCCCTCTGGGCAAGAATGACGACGGCACCGTAACGCGGGCGAGCAACTTTCTGCGGAACAAAGCCGCAGAACGCCGGGCCGTCATCGACCAGCAGTACGGCAAGGATGCCTACGGCGGCAGCGGCAGATACGAGGCGGACAAGGCCCAGGGCTTCAATTCCTGGCTGGAGAGCGTGAACGGCCTCTCCAGCCAGTTGGGCAGCGACTACCAGAGCCGGGACGGCAAATTCCAGAGTGCCGCAGACTTTGGGAAGTACCGGGATGACAACGACGCCCGCATCAGCGTGATGCAGAACAGGGCCAACGCCTACCGCACCTACTTCCAGGACAACCGGGAGATATACGGAGAGGATGCCGTGAACGGCGTCCTCTCCACCCTGGACCAGGGCAGCAAGTACCTGGAGGAGCTGCGGGGCGGGCTGAACAGCGAGTATGACTTCTGGTCCCAGTTCAAGGACGAGAACGACTACAACACCTACCAGCGGGGCAAGGAATATGCCGCGCTGGCGGAGAAACCCGATTTTGCAGAGAAAAGCCAGTACAAGAGCACGGCCAACGGCCAGGAGAAATTCAACGCATGGAGCGGGACCTACTCCAACAGCGGCTTTGACGACATCGCCTACGACTACATCAACCGCAACGAGGAGGCCCGCAGCCGCCAGATGCTCTCCGACATCCAGAGCAACGCGTCCCTGCTGGGCCTGGACAACAGCGAGCGGCGGGAGATGACGGATGACGAGATCGCCACCTTCAACTATCTGTACGCCCAAGACACCGCCAACGGCGACGCGGAGCACAAGAACGCCTACGCCTACATCGACTACCTGACCAGCGACCTCAACTACCGCCAGCGGGCCAAGGCCGAGGAGGAATGGGCCGCCTACGCCAAGGAGCACCCGGTGGGGTCCTCCGCATTCAGCGTGCTGGAAAGCCCTCTCAAGGGCCTTTCCTACCTGGGCCAGGCGGCGGATTACCTCTCCGACGGGGAAATCGACCAGAACGCAGGCTACAACAAGTTCAGCTACATCAACAGCGCCATCCGCAACGAGGTGAACACCATCGTGGAGGACAACTGGGGCGGTGTGGGCAGCTTCGCCTACCAGACCGGCATGAGCATGGGCGACTTCCTGCTGAATACTGCCATCACCGGCGGCAACCAGGCGCTCTCCCTTGCCATCATGGGCACCGGCGCGGCGGCGGATGCCACCATCTCCGCAAAGGACCGGGGCCTGTCCGATAACCAGGCGTTCGCCCTGGGCACCATCGCAGGCGCGGCGGAGATCATCACCGAGAAGGTCAGCCTGGATGCCCTGCTGGACAAAACCGCGCTCACCAAGAGCGCCATGGGCTACTTCCTCAAAAACACCCTGGCCGAGGGCAGCGAGGAAGTGGGCAGCGACATCATCAACCTAGTGGCCGACGTGCTCATTTCCAAGGACAAGAGCGAGTGGCAGACCTCCATCGACGCCTACGAGGCCGAGGGCATGACCGAGAAGGAGGCGTTCTGGCGGGCCGTCCGGGACCAGGCGGAGAACATGGTCCTGGACTTCCTGGGCGGCGCTGTCTCCGGCGGCGTGATGTCCGGCGCGGGCATCGCCATCAACGCGGGGCTGAATGAATACGGCGCACGGCGCACCGGCGCGGAGTTCCAGGCGATGGGCGACGACGTGGTGCAGGCCACCATCCAGGAAGGGCTTGCAAGCGACCCCAGCACCCAGAGCTACAAGCTGGCCGTGCAGCTCCAGCAGAAGCTCGACGCCGGGCAGACCCTCACCAACGCAGAAATCGGGCGGCTGTACCAGGCCAATGTGCAGGCCATCGACGCGGAGGACGGCAGCGGCGACCTGCTGCTGCGGGCCGCCGAGGAAGTGACCCAGAAGGGCCGCGTGACCAACAACACCGCCATCGACATTTTGAGCAACCCCACCGCCATCAACACGCTGACGCAGGAGGCGGGGCTGAACATCAGCGAGGACATGAGCAAGTCCCAGCAGCGCAAGGCCGTCAAGAACGCCGTGGCGACCCTTGCAAGGACGCAGAGCGACGTTTCTACGAACGCGAGGGAAACTGCCCCCGCCGCAACGGAACCCCGGCAGACGGCCACGCAGGAGACCGTGCGCCCCGCCATGCAGGTGGAGCAGCAGCGCCCTGCGGCGCAGCAGGCGTATGACATCCGCCGCGTGCGGGACGCTGCGGCCAGCCTGGGCGAGAACGGGGCCAAGGCCCTCTCTGCCAGCTACGACGGCAACGTGCGGGCCGACGACTACTACGCAGGCTTCGCCTCCTACTATGAGGCGGGCATCTCCGGCATCGACATGGACAAGGTGCAGAGCCGCTATGCCGCGCAGCTCAACCAGGCGCAGCGCTTCGCGGCCTACTCCGCTGGTCAGAACGACGCGGCGGCCTCCCTGGCCCTGGAGCGTGAGGGCGTCAAGAGCGCCACGGTGTACGGCGACGAGGCGGGCTTCGTGCAGTCCGAACATTCCGCCAGCCTGCCCAAGGGGACCGTGCGCTTCTACGACAGCCTGGCCCGTGCCGCCGGGGTGAAAATCCAGATGGCAGAGGCCACCGGCAAGGGCGGCGCAAACGGATGGTACAGCAACGGCATCATCCACATTGCCAACGACGCAGAGAACCCCGGCACGGTGGTGGCAAAGCACGAGATCACCCACCGGATGCAGGAGATGGCCCCGGAGGCATACCGGAAGTACCGCGACTATGCCATGTCCGCGCTGACCGAGCTGGACGGCTCTACCGCCTCCATCGTGGAGCAGTACAAGAGCCGCTACGCCGAGGCAGGCGTGAACCTCTCCACGGAGCAGGCCATGGACGAGATCGCCGCCGACTTCACCGAGGCGCTGACGGTTGACCCGGCCAGGTTTGAGACCCTGGCAAAGGAAAACCGCAGCGTGGCCCGGAAGCTGCTGGACGCCGTGCGGGACTTCATCCGCAAGGTCAAGTCTCTGTTCAAGGGCAACAAGACCGCGCAGAACCAGGCCGCCGCCAACACCTACGGCGTGAGCATCGACACCCTGGAGGAAGCAGCCCGCCTCTGGGAGGAGGCGCTGAAAGCGACCAGCGAGCAGACGGCAAACAAAAGCGCCGCCCAGACGGACGGCGGCACAAAATTCTCTATCAAACGGACCTCTCAAATGACGCTGGCCCAGCAGCTCAAGATGTTTTACGACGGGAAGATGGCCTCCAGCGATGCGTTCTACTTTGGGGAGACCCCTGCGGTGCTGGAGAAGTCCGGCTTTGATGCGCTGCCCCTGGCTATGACCATCGGAGACTTCCGCAAATCCACCCAGAAGAAGCACAACATCCCCCGCCGCGCTCTGAAAAACCTTATGGGCAACCTGGCTTCCCCTCTGTTCTCCTTTGGTAGCGGAGACCGGGCCGGTATCGTTCTGAACGACATCGACGGCGACGGCTACACACTGCTGGCAGCGCTGGAGCGCGGGACCGATATGGACCGCAAGCCTGTCAATGTCATCAACAGCCTGTACGGCCTGGAGCACCCGGCGGAATGGATTAAGAACCAGATCGACAGCGGGAACGAGTTTGTCCTGTACGATGAAAAAAGAGCAAATGCGTTTCTCCAGACCTACGGCTACATGGCCTCGGTGGGAGATGGCATTCGCTCTACGGGTGAGAGTGTAACCCAGAACGGGGCGGAAGTCAAGAGCAAATTTTCTCTCAAGACCCCGGTGGAGGAGACGGACAAGCTGCTGGCCCTGCACAATAAGGACGAGAACAGCATCCTGGCTGCCATCAAGCTGGGCGGCCTGCCCATGCCCTCCATCGCCATTGTAAAAGCCAGGGACGGGCACACCAAGTACGGCCCCATCTCCCTTGTGTTCAGCAAGGACACCATCGACCCGCAGCTATTCCGCGCCAACAAGGTGTACGGCGGCGACGCCTGGACACCGACAGCCCCGCGAGTAGATTACCCTGTGAACAGCAAAAAGGCATCCCAGGTGGAGCACGAGCTGCACCGGCTGGCCGGGGATGTCTCCGTGGCCGGGGGTATCTTCGGGAACAGCGCCGCCCTGCGTTCTATTGGCATCGACGACACCAGCACCAGGAGCACGGCAGAGCTGGCGGAGAAGCTGGCCTCCACGGACACAGTACGGGCGGCCTATCTGGCAGACCAGGGCAAGAGCCTGGAGCCGGTGAAGATGGACAAGGTGTGGGACAAGTTCGGCAACGACACCCTGCAAAAGGTGGTTGACCGCCTGGGCGTGAACACGCTGGCTGAAATCGAGGCCAACCTGGAGACCGGCGAGAGCGTGAAGGACGCCCTGGGCGAGAATGCCGAGGTCATCCGCGACATTCTCCGGGACTACTACCGGGAACAGGGAGAACCCATGCTCCACAGAATGGCCGTCAAGAGGCATTGGACCGACGCGGAGATCAACGAAAGACGGCAGACCCGCATCGACAATTCCATGGACGGCGTTTCCATCTTCACCCTGGAGGACATCGTTCGCCACGCATGGGATATGTACCAGGAAGGCGGCGCGACCAAGGGCGAAATTGACCGGATGGCTACCTCTGACGCGCTGCGCAGCGCCGTGGATGACCACGCCGTTGAGGAGTGGATTGCCGGGAAGCTGGACGGCCTGCTGGGCGAGGCGGGCATCTACAATGGCAAGGACCCCTACACCCCCTCCGGCAATCTCCGCAGCTTCTCGCAGCTCCACTATGCCTACACCCTGGAGAACATCGTCAAGGCGATGAAGGAGGGCCAGGAGGAGCGCGGCGGCAACACCTGGGGCGCAAGCGCCAAGACCCTGCAATCCGTGGCGACGCCGGAATACCGCAGCATCCAGGAGATCAAGGCGGACAGCGGGCGGCTGGGCATGGACGAGGGGGCCGAGTATGAAGCAAAGCTCCAGGCCATTGATGACCAGATCGGCAGCATCATCACGAAGATCAAGCAGGGAAACAAGGCTCATTCCGACAATTCCTTCGTCGAGAGCGACATCATCGGCAGCATCCTGATGGAAACGTCCAAGGGCAAGAGGACGGTGGACGCTATCATGCGGGCCTTCTCCAAGGAGGGGTACAAAATCAGCAGCCAGACGGCCCAGGACATCCAGGCCGTCTACCAGGCGGCGGCGGAAATGCCCACCTGCTACTTTGAGGCCAAGCCCCAGCGGGCCGTCGGCTTCGACGAAGTGCTGGCCGCCGTCATCCCCGATGACAGCAGCAAGAAACTGCGGGACGGTCTGGAGCAGGCCGGTGTGCGGATGCTGGAATACAAGACCGGAGACGACGCGGACCGCCTTGCCAAGATTAACAGCGTGGAGGGCGCACGCTTCTCCCTCAAGACCGTTCCCCCTGTGAAGCCGACAAGCGACGACTGGAAGCCGGGGGCAACCTTCGACGAGGTTAAGGCCGCCCATCCGACCCTGTTTGCCCTGGACGCCGACGAGGCGGACACCCGCAACCCGACACAGATTTCCGGCACGGTCAAGAGCTACCGCAAAATTTACGACGCCCTCCAGGCGGAGAACTTCGACGGGACCATCCTGGATGCAAGCTCCGGCCTGGGCTACGGGACCAGAGCCGGGCGCGAGGAGTACGGCTTTGACGTGGACGACATCGAGCCGTTCCCGGATGCCAAGTACCAGCCGAACTACACCGATTACTCCGCCCTGGACAAGACCTACGATGTCATCATCAGCAACGCGGTCCTTAACGTCATGCCCCAGGACCTCCGCGACGCTATGGTGGTGAAAATCGGTGAAATGCTGAACCCCGGCGGGCGGGCGTTTATCAACGTGCGCGGCACGGATGTGAAGAACGCCGGGAGCAAGGTTGCCATCAACGACGATCTGATGGAGTATTTCATCTCCAACACCGGCAGCTATCAAAAGGGCTTCACGTCCAAGGAGCTGGTTTCCTACCTCAAGGACGCCCTGGGCGACGGCTTTACCGTGGAACCGACCCGGAAATTCGGCGCTGTCAGCGCCATCGTGACCCGCGACGGAGACAGGCTGTCCCTCAAGGGAAGGGACATTCTCCAGGAGAACGCCGCCTTGCAGGAGGAAAACCGGCTGCTGCGGGAGCAGATGAAGGACTATATCGCCATCCAGCGCCGAAACGGGAAGCTCCAGGAGAGCCGGGACTACTGGCAGGGCCAGACCCGGCGGACCCAGCGCGTGACCACGGACAAAAAGGCCGTGACCGCCGCCGCGAAACAGCTTATCCAGAACTACGGGGCCGACATCGCGGTGAAGGACATCCAGGGAGACCTCCAGAGCCTCTATGACTACATCGCCAGCGGCTACGACGGCAAGGATGAGCTGACCTACACCGAGGCCCGCCGCCGGGCGGAGGACATCGCGGAAACCCTGGTGAGCAACGCGGTGGCCGTGGACAGCGATATGTACGATGCGTACAGCGACCTGCGGGACTACCTGCGGACGACCAAGATCATCTACGGCAAGGAGTACCACGGGGACATCGCGGACTATGGCGACTTCCGCAAGCGGCAGTTCGGACGGCTGAACCTGGGCAGCGAGGGCCACACCAACATCGACCAGGTGTACCAGGAGCTTTCCTCCCGCTGGCCGGAGTTTTTCAGCGAGCAGGAGCAGACCCACCCAACGGACCAGCTCCTCCACATCGTGGAAGTGCTGGACGGCATCAGCGAGATCAACGAGTACAACCCCTTCTCCCGCCACATGGACCAGGCCGTGACCGGCGCGGCGAACGAGATCATGGAGACCTTCTTCGACCTGCCCCAGACGCGAAAGACCTTTGCGGACCGGCAGGCATTGAAGCTGGAGAACGCCAAGGCCAAGGGCCGGGAGCAGGTCCAGAAGGTGCGGGAGCAGTACACTACCCGCCTGGCGGAACTGCGGGAGCAGAACCGGCAGCGGGTACAGAACGCCATCGCCAAGGAGCGGGAGGCCCGCGAGCGGCAGATGGGTGCTCTGAAAGACCGCTATGCGGCCAAGGACGCAGCGGGCCGGGAACGCCGGGCAGCCCGTGAGCTGCGGGCCAAAATCACCCGCCATGCCAGCGCCCTGTCCCAGAAGCTCCTCCGCCCCAGCGACCAGCACCACATCCCGGAGGCCATGCGCGGAAGCGTGGCCGCTATGCTGGAGAGCATCAACCAGGAGAGCCAGTACACCCTCGACGAGAACGGCAAGCGGGTGAAGGACGGCAGCGGCACCCTCACCAAGCGAACCGAGGCGTTCCGCGCCCTCAAGGAGCAGTACGCCAAAATCGTGGCCGAGGGCGGGGATATGGTCATTGACCCCTCCCTGCTGGGCAGCGACGCCGACGGTATCAAGGGCGGCTTTGATGCGGTCATCGCCATGAAGGACACCAAGCTGGCCGACATGAGCGTGGCGCAGCTTCAAACCGTGTGGCAGGTGGTCAAGGCCGTGGAGCACAGCGTGAACACGGCGGGGAAAGTCCTGTCCAAGGCCAAGTACGCCAGGACGGCGGACTGGGCGCAGGCTCTCTCCATCGGGACCAGCAGCCGCCGGGCCAAGAACAGCCTGACCAGCAACCACGCCCTCATTGACCTGGAGACCCCGTACACCTTCTTCTCCCATTACGGAGAGGCGGGCAAGGCGGTCTACCGGATGCTGCGGGACGCGCAGGACCAGCAGCAGCTCATGGTGGACCATGTGGCCGAGGAGGTCCGCAAGATCGTGGACCCCAAGACGGTGAAGAAGCTGGAGGCGGCCACGCATACCTTCACCACGGAGCGAGGCGAGAAGCTGACCCTTTCCACGGCCCAGGTGATGGAGCTGTACGAGCTGGTGAAGCGCAAGCAGGCCCACGACCACCTGCTCAAGGGCGGCGTGGTGCAGCCAGAGATCAAAACCTCGCAAATCCGGCGCGGCACGGACAGCATCCGCCTGACGGAGGGCGACCTGGTGAACATCACCGGGACGCTAACACCGGAGCAGGTGAAGATCGCGGACGGCCTGCAAGGACTGACCCGTGGCGTGCTGGCCGACTACGGCAACAAGGCCAGCATGGAAGCCTATGGTTACAAGAAGTTCACCGAGAGCGACTACTGGCCCATCAAATCGGCCAAGGAGGGCCTGCACAGCAACATCGAAAAGGGCGGAAACAACACCCGCTCCATTAAGAACATCGGCATGGCAAAGACCACGATGCCCCACGCGAGCAACGCCCTGGACCTGGCGGGTATCTTCACAACCTTTGCCAACCACGCCTCCGACATGACGGACTATGCCTCCTGGCTCTGCACGATGGAGGACATCAACCGCCTGTTCAACTACCAGTTCCGGGACGAGGAGGGCAACCCCACCGGCAAGGCCATCAAGGACCTGCTGGACCGCGTGGGCGGCCCCGGCAGTCAAAAATACTGGCACAACCTGATGGAGGACATCCAGAACGGCATCAACGCCCCCGGCGACAGCCCCATGTGGGACATCGCCGGAAAGACCATCGGCGGCTTCAAGGGCGCAGCCGTGGGCGCTAACATCCGCGTGGTCATCCAGCAGCCCACGGCGTTCTTCCGGGCGGCGGCGGTACTGGACCCCCAGGACATGGCGCGTGGCCTTGCAAGAGGCGTTACGCGGGGCAGCGGATGGAAGAAAGCCCTGCAATACTCCCCCATCGCCATGCGGAAGGATGCGGGCGGCTTCGACATCTCCAGCCCCTACAAGATGACCGAGACACTGTTCGACAACCGGACGAACGTGCGAAAGCTGAACGACGCCCTTTCCGCCCCTGCGGGCGCGGCGGACGCCGTGACCTGGGGCAAGCTGTGGAACGCCTGCGAGTGGGCCACGGCGCGGGAACACCAGGGCCTCACCAAGGGCAGCGAGGCGTTCTACCGGCAGACGGCAAAGCTGTTCGCGGAAGTCATCGACCAGACCCAGGTGGTAGACGGCGTTCTCCAGCGGTCCAACATCATGCGCTCCAGCAACGCGGTGGTGAAGCAGGCGACCAGCTTCATGGGCGAACCCATTATGAGCCTCAACCTGCTGATGCGGGCCTATGACCAGGTACGCTACGAGCAGAACCCGGCCAAGCGCGGCAAGGCCATCAAGACCATGGGCCGGGCAGCCACGGCCCTGGTGGTGACGAACGTGGTCAACGCTCTGGCCCAGAGCCTTATCGACGCCATGCGCGACGATGACGAAGATAAAAAATACTGGGAACGCTTTCGAGCTGCGTTCACCGGCATCTCCGGTGAAGAGGAGACCCCCTGGGAGAAAGCCTGGAACGCCATCATGGAGGGCAACGTCGGCAGCAACATGAACCCCCTGGGGCAAATCCCCTTTGCGAAGGACGCGCTGTCCATCATGCGGGGCTACGACGTGTCCCGCACGGAAATGGAGATCGCTACCGACCTTATCCAAGCCGGACAGACAGCCATCCAGAGCGCCGACGGCCAGGGCAAGCGGACCAGAGCCTACGCCCTCAAGGGCCTGTTGGCTGCCGGGGCAAAGATGTTCGGCATCCCGGCCTCCAACCTGGCGCGGGATATGTGGGGCCTGGCCCGGAGCGCAGCGGTGGAGACCGGCAACATCCCGCTCCAGTATGAGATGGAAAAGGCTATCTACAACATCTCCAACACCGGCAACAAGAACCGCTATTACGCCATTCTGTACCGGGCGCTGGAGCAGGGCGACATGGACACCTACCAGCACATCAGGGACGACCTGATGAACAGCATGGGCGTGGACGGCGCAAGCATCGACAGCGCCATGCGGAGCCGCTACAACAAGGCCGTTGAGAAGGACCCGGACTACACCCTGCCCCAGAGGGCACGGGACCTTATCGGCAGCCGGGACAAATACGCCCCGGCCAAGGAGAAGGAGGAGACCTTCGGCGCGGACGACCTGGGCAGCAGCGCCTACCGGGCATACTCCGACCAGCGGGCCAACGACTACCGCAGCATGGCCGACGACCTGACGAGCAGCCCTATTTTCCAGGGAATGGACGACGAGACCCGCGACAAGGTGCTCAAGGCAGCCTATGATCTGGCCGACAAGAGCGCCCTGGCGGACCATTCCGACGGACAGTACGAGGTCAGCACCAAGTGGATGGCCCAGGCCGACGACGCAGAGGGCCAGGGCATCGAACCCTGGGAGTACGTCCTGTTCCACACCGCCTACAACGAGATGGAAGGGACCAAGGACGCAGACGGTAAGACCGTGAAGGGCGAGGCCAAGAGCGACCATGTGCGGGAATGGCTGGAGGACTTCTCCGGCCTGACCGACGAGCAGCGGGCTTTCCTCTGGGGGACCGTCTACACCAGCGAATGGTAAAGAAAGAAGGGCTGGGAGTTAATCCCAGCCCTTCTTATTTTCTTCAAACGCTGCCGCCGTAGCTGCACGCTCTACAAAATCTGCCTTGTCTGCATCCGTGTCTATCCCGTGCGAGCGGAAATATTTGTCCAGTTCCCCGTCTCTTTTGAGTGGAATTTCCAAGGACGGGTGCCGCTTTCGCTCTCCGCTCTCGTGCAAGTCCCAGAACGAACGGAGAACGAAATAGACAATCAATGCAAGAAATATTACTTTGCCCATGCTCTCCCCTCCTCACGGTCTGCATACGGAGCAGGCGTATTTGCCGTCCCGCTCCGCATCTGCGGGCGATTTATAATAGACCCGGTTTTCCTCCAGGATGTTGTCCACATAATCGCAGGTGAGCCGGTGGTACTTATCGCTGTTGGCGCTTGCCACCACTTCCTCCACCCGCTGGGCGCTCGCCACCGCCGCCTTTGCCGCCGGAGCTGCCGAGGCGGGCCGCGTCGCAAAGAGCAGCGCTATGGCAAAGAAAACAGCGCAGAGAACCAGGGCGATATTGCGCTGCTTTTTATATGCACGGGCTTCCTGTTCTGCCTTTCCGGCCTTTGCATTTGCATAGTTCAGGCTATCCCGCAGGGAGTAGGCCCGCTCGCTCAACCAAGCCTCGAAACAATCCGGGCCAGATGAAGGGAAGTTCCCGTCTTTATACCGCTGCGCCATTGTTTTCTCCCATTCCTGCTTATAACTGGGGAGCAACATGGGTCCCATTTTCAAGCTCATTCAGTTTTCCTCTCTTTCAAATTTTTATCCGCTTCGGGGCGAAAAGGACGCGGGGCTTTGATATGCTCAATGGGAAAGGCAGGTGATACCAATGGAGTGGAACATCATCGTGGGACTGGTATGCACGGTGCTGGGTGCTGTCATCAGTTATGCCACCTTCTCCCGCAACAAGGGGAAAGACGACAGGAGCAACGGCCAACAGCTCGGCACCGTTTTGACAGAGCTGGGGTACATCAAGTCCAACACGGACGAGATCAAGACGGAACAGCGAGAGCAGCGCAAGACCAACACAGAGGTGGAGGGCCGTCTGGCTGCCGTGGAGGCCAGCGCCAAGTCCGCACACCACCGCATTGACCATCTGGAGGCGGCACGAGATGAATACCATTAAGACGACCACGCGGCGGCTGTTCGTGACAACGCAGATCGCCGCGCTGGGGTGGGTCACGATGTCCTACCTCATCGCCCTGTACGCCACGGTGCACCTGGGCCAAGTGTTCCCGGTGGTGGACCTGTCCGAGCAGGCCATCGAGACCATTCTGGGCGTGAACGTCCTCAAGGTGGTGGAGAACATCTTCGAGCACAACGACGGGGTGGTGTTCGGCAAGAGCAACGCACCGGAGAAGAAAATCAAACGAGATTGCTAAAGGAGGAAATCGAAATGAAAACCTATATCGGCACGAAAATCATTGAGGCGGTCCCTGCTATTCGCAAGGGCGGCAGGGTCTACGAGGAGGGCCAGCCCACCCCCAAGAGCATGGACCCCGTGGAGGAGGGCTATAAGGTCCGCTACCCGGACGGCTACGAGAGTTTCAGCCCCAAGGCCGTGTTTGAAAAGGCATATCTGGAACTGACAACAAACCCGAACTTGCGGACCTCTAAGCCATCCATCAGCCAGGAAATGGTGGATAATTTCATCTCTGCCAAGGAGGTATCGACCATGGGCGGCAAAGTTACCGTTGTCCGCGCCACGCTTCGGAACGGCTTCGAGCTTGTAGAAAGTAGCGCCTGCGTCAGCGCAGAGAACTATGACGAAAAGATGGGGGCAGAAATCTGCATGGAGAAGATCAAGGACAAGGTATGGCTTCTGCTGGGCTTCCTGCTCCAGACGGCAGTTCACGGCGTGACCAAGGAAAGCGAAGATTAAAGGAGGAAAAACATCATGGACATCACGACCATCATTGAAGCGGCGGCTGCCCTTGTGGCTGCCGTCATCACCGCCGTGGTCATTCCCTATATCAAGAGCCGGACCACGGCCCAGCAGCAGGCGGAGATCAATGCCTGGGTGAAGATCGCTGTGACGGCGGCGGAGCAAATCTACCGTGGCAGCGGGCGCGGCGAGGAGAAGAAAGCCTATGTCCTCAACTGGCTGGCGGAGCACGGCATCACTCTGGACGAGGACCGCATCGACGCGCTCATTGAGGCCGCCGTCTACGAACTCAACCACGGCGTTCTGAAAGAAGGCGGCGCAGCATGACGGAGCAGCAGCTGCGGCAAAAGGTCGTGAACACGGCCAGGGGCTGGCTGGGCCGCAGGGAAAGCGACGGAAGCCACCGAGCCATCATTGATCTTTACAACGCCCACAAGCCCCTTGCAAGGGGCTATCAGGTGCAGTACACGGACGCGTGGTGCGCGACGTTCGTCTCTGCCGTCGCTATCAAATGCGGCCTTGCGGACATTATGCCGCTCGAATGCGGGTGCGAGGCTATGATTTCCCTCTATCGTTCTCATGCGGTGAGCCGCTGGGAGGAGGACGAGAGTATCACGCCACAGCCCGGCGACGTGGTTTTCTATGACTGGCAGGACTACGGCTCCGGCGACGACCGGGGAGCCGCCGACCATGTGGGTATTGTATCCAGCGTGAGCGGGCGCGTCCTCAAGGTCATTGAAGGCAATTTCTCGAATAGCGTCAAGGAGCGGACGCTCGATGTAAACGGAAAGTATCTCCGGGGCTTCGGCCTCCCGGCGTACTACACCAAAACGGACAACAAGGAGGATTTCGACATGGATATTAACGAGGCAAGAAAGCAACTGACCTCTTGTGCCGATACCGGCGACACGCCCTCTGCCTGGGCCAAGGAGGCTACCGACTACTGCAAGCGCAAGGGCATCTTCGCCGGAGACGGTGCTGGCAACTACGGATGGCAGAAGCCCATCACCCGCGAGGCCACGGCCCAGATCATCTACAATCTGCTGGAGGCCGCCGGTATGCTGGAGAAGCTGCCGGACGCGAAGTGAGATATTCCCACTTTTTGTACCAAAACGATAAAGGTTGTAAATCTTTATTACAAAGATAGCCCTTTTCCGTGGTACTGTCAAGGTGCCAAGGAGGGGCTGCGTGTGAAGATTTACGATTTTGAGGGACAAAAGAATATCTCCGGCGACCGCATCCACCAGGTGCGGGCGACCAAACGCATCTCCCAGGCGGACCTCGCTGCGAGGATGCAGGTCAAGGGCGTGTTCATCGAGCGGGAGGCCATCAGCAAGATAGAGACCGGGGACCGCTTCGTGACGGACTACGAGCTGATGATCTTTGCCGAGGTCCTGGGCGTGACGATGGACTGGCTGACCGGAAAAGAATAAAAAATTTTGAAATCCCCCTACGGATAGTAGGGGGATTTTTGCATCTTCCAGGGCTATTGACATGGCCGAAAAAAGTGTGCTAAAGATATACAAATGCTATGCAAAAGTATTGCAAATGGAGGTTTTCCTATGCCGAGATATAAGGGCGCACACTTGACCTGGAACGACAGATTGACCATTGAAAAAATGCTCCGCGAGGGGTACAGCAAGCCGCAGATCGCCCGCTATCTGGGCGTGCATCACAGCACGGTCTACGACGAGTGCCGGAGGGGCGCGGTGGAGCTGAAACGCAGCGACCTGACCACCTATATCTCCTACTCCGCCGATGTCGCCAAGGACTACCACCTGGACCGCAAGAAGAACATGGAAAAGCCTCTGAAAATAGGCAAAGACCACCGGCTGGCCCGGTGGCTGGTCAAAACCATCTCCGAGGGGTATTCCCCGTCCGCTGCCTGCTCCATGCTGGGCAAAACGCCGGAGACCACCTTCTCCTGCACATTATGCCGTCAGACTGTGTATAAGTACATCGAGAACGGGGACTTGTGGCCCCTGACCAATAAGGAGCTGCGCTACAAGAGTGACCAGAAGCGGACCTACAACCGCGTGAAAGCAGCGAAAGCCCCCAGAGGGGATAGCATCGAGCATCGCCCGGAGCACATCAACAACCGGGAGGAGCCGGGCCACTGGGAGATGGACAGCGTAGTGGGCAAGAAGGGCACCAAGGCCGCCCTGTGCGTCCTCACCGGACGCGTGACGCGGGACGAGATCATCCGCAAGATGCACGACGACACCGCCGCCAGCGTCGTGGGCGTTCTGGACCGGCTGGAGCGGCGCATGGGGACCGCTATGTTCCGCCAGGTGTTCAAGAGCATCACCGTGGACAACGGGAGCGAATTTGCCGATTGCAAGGGCATGGAGCGCTCCTGTCTGCTGCCCGGAGAGAAGCGCACCCACGTCTACTACTGCCACCCCAGGTCACCCGGAGAGCGCGGCAGCAACGAGAAACAGAACCAGCTTATCCGGTGGTTTTTCCCCAAGGGCACGGACTTCCGCAAGGTAACACAAAAAGAGGTGCGCCGGGTCCAGGACTGGATAAATAATTACCCACGGTTAATCCTGGACTGGCACACCTCTGCGGAGCTTTTCAACGTGTTTCTTGCAAGCCTATAAAGCCTATAAAAAATTTTTCAAAGAAATTCGGGTTTTACTATTGACATTTGGCCCGGTTTTTCCTGCTGTTTTGCCAGAAATGATTGAAAAAAGAGCGGAAAGGGCGAAGCGTTTCTGCAAAAAAACGGGAGAGCCGTCAGCGGACGGTAAAAAATGCACGATAAATTTGAGGAAAAAAGAAATATGGATTGTAAAATATGTGCAAAATGGGGAGAAATGCTGAGGATTATTGACAATTTTTAGAAAAAAGTTTATAGCAATAGCGCATTTTCCTGATATACAACTTCTTAACATACATCGGCAGATAGCAGATGGAGGTGGATGAATATGGCGTACATGCGTTTGGGCGATCTTCTGGTCTCGTCGGGCGTCATCACGAACGAGCAGCTGGAAAAAGCGCTTGAAATGCAGAAGGAGACAAAGGAGCGCCTGGGCGATGTGCTCATCCGCGCCGGCTTTATCACGGAGCAGCCTCATTGAACGCGCGCTTTCCGAGCGCACGAGCGATATCCACTTGGAGCCGCAGGACGGCGAAATGGTCGTGCGTATGCGTATCGACGGTCTTTTGCGCCGCGTGCTTACGGTCCCCTCCGAATTGCAGAGCACCGTCATCTCGCGCCTCAAGATCATGGGCGGCATGAACATTGCCGAGCATATCGCCGCATCTTTGACATTGCGCGGCTGGTCGCGCCGACGATCTGTGTGGAGCTGACGAAAATGGATGAGGGCTACACGCTTAAAAAGAGCGAGCACTGCTACGCGGTGTGGAAAAAGAAGCGCCGCTGCGAAAACTGCATTTCGTAGGAGGTGCTGCGCACGCACAAGCCACAGACGAAGATCGAAACGCGCGAGAGCGATATCTATTATGTGCTCGCGTCGTTCATCGAGGTGGACGGCAGGCCGTATTCGCTCGAGCTGGTCAAGCGCACCAAGAGCGACGACATGTTCGAGCGCGAAAATGTGCTCAACCAGCTGCTCGTGCGCAACCGGCAGGTGTATATGGACTCGGTCACCAAGGTCTACAACCGCCGCTATTACGACGAACGGCTCAAGAATCTGGAGGGCTGGTTCTCGTTCGCCATGATCGACATGGACAACTTCAAGCACATCAACGACCGCTTCGGCCACCAGGCGGGCGACGCGGCGCTCTATCGCGCGGCGCAGGCCATCAAATCGCAGATCCGCAGCGACGACGAGCTCGTGCGCTACGGGGGCGATGAATTCTTCCTGCTGTTCCGCGACCTGCCGCAGCAGATCTTAGAGAAGAAATTGCAGTCCATCCGCGCCACGCTTGACGAGATCGTCATCGAGGAGTATCCTGAACTGCACATCAGCGCGAGCATCGGCGGCGACTACGGCGAAGCCAAGGCGCGTTTTCAGAACGACGAGCGCATCGTGCGCTTCCTTAATATGTTCCCGGGCGATGACAGCATGCAAAACCTGACGAATGCGATGAACACGGGCGACACGACTACGGCGTTTCGCGCGGTGCACACGCTCAAGGGCGTGGCGCTGAACCTTGGCCTCGGCTCGCTCGCCCACGCCAGCTCTCAGATGACGGAAGCGCTGCGCGCGGTCAGGATTCGATGTCTGAAAGCGTACAGCCACTCTATGTGGCGGTGCAGAAGGAGTACACTGCCGTGTGCAGCGCGCTCGAGCAGCTCGAAAAGTAATTGAGAATAAAAAAAGTCGAAACCTTTCGGTTTCGACTTTTTTACTTCTTACAGCAGCGGGGCGATGATGCGCATGCCGGGGCCGATGAGCTTTCGCATAAACGGATCGTTTTTGAGAAGCTCTGCGTCCGCGCGGACACACCGGGCGAGCGTTTGCTGGAAATCCTGCTCAATTTTTGCGACTTCGGGCGATGCATAAAGGTACGTGCCGCATTCGAAGTGGTGGTACAGGCTGCGGTAGTCCAGATTGATCGTGCCGACGGTCGCCTTGCAGTCATCGCTGACGAAGACCTTCGCGTGAACGAAGCCCGGCTCGTACTCATAAATTTGTACACCGTTTTCAAGCAGCCTGCGGTAATACGTGTGCGCAAGCGAGAAGGCAATCTCCTTGTCAGGCACATGCGGCAGGATGAGCTGGACCTCCACGCCGCGGCGCGCGGCATAGGTCAGCGCCGTGATCATCTCGTTGTCAATGATGAGATACGGCGTCATGATGTGTACGTAACGGTTGGCACGGTTGATGATATCCATATAGACCATCTCGCCGACGAGGTCGCGGTCGAGCGGGCTGTCGCCATAGGGGATGACATAGCCCGCTTCCTTTTCATGCGCCGGCTGCGGCACGTCAAGATACTTGCTGTAGACTTCGGGCGTAAAGTGCACGGAGCTGACGTCCCACATCTGCAAAAACATCAGCGTCAGGCTGCGCACGGCGTCGCCGCGCAGGGCAATGGCTGTGTCCTTCCAGTGGCCGAGGCGCGAGGTGCGGTTGATGTACTCGTCGGAGAGGTTGATGCCGCCTGTGAAGCCGATCTTGCCGTCGATGACCATGATCTTGCGGTGGTCGCGGTAGTTGTAGTGCGTGGAGACGAACGGGCGCAGCGGCGCGAACATCTTGCAGGCAATGCCGAGCTTTTCGAGCTTTTCGGGGTAGGAATAGGGCAGCAGCGCGACCGCGCAGGTACCGTCGTACAGCACGCGCACCTCGACGCCCGCGTTGACCTTTTCCTTGAGAATTTCAAGGATGCGGCCCCACATGTAGCCCTCCCTGACGATGAAATACTCGAGGAAGATGAAGTGCTCGGCCTTTTGGAGCTCGTCGCACATGACCTCGAACGCATCGTCGCCGAGGGGGAAGTATTGCGCCTGTGTGTTTTGATAGCAGGGGAAGCCGCAGGAATTCAGGTAGGAGGCAAGGCTTTGGAGCTCCTCCGGTAATTCCTCCTTGGAACACGCGCTTTCCGAGGGGGCGAAGTGCTCCGTCTGCGACAGGATGTCGTTGTAGCGGCGG
>OHTJ01000052.1_pt1 | contig 48276 bp, 50 predicted proteins | sample 1578921 | NCBI WGS metagenome assembly OHTJ01 (sample SAMEA3879582, study PRJEB24766) | human gut metagenome | biome: human-associated habitat; feature: feces | place: USA | collected 1985/1987
CCGCCTTGGAGCTGCCCGCCGATATGTAGGCCGGGACGGGACCTCCCGTTACAGAGGACACGAGCGGCACAATGCGCAAAAGGACTTTCGCTGGCGGGAAGGAAGAATGTGTGCAAGAAACCCAGGAAGGGTGTCTTGCATGATTTCAATTAAAAACTCCGAATGAGTTTTTTACCCTGCTTGCACAGCGAAACAAATTTTGTTTTACTGTGCAAGCAGGGTGGAACCGTGGAGCTTTACGCCTCACCCCTGACCAAAACAGGGGTGAGGCGTTTTTGTTTTGCCCCAAGGGCGGGAAGACCGCCGCAGGAAAGGAGACATTACTATGTCTGAGGAAATCAAGGAATTCAGCTTTGAAAATGAGGAATACCGCCAGACCTACTGGCACACCTGCTCTCACATCATGGCGCAGGCCGTCAAGCGCCTGTGGCCCGAGGTGAAGCTGGCCATCGGCCCCTCCATCAAGGAGGGCTGGTACTACGATATGGACGCACCCTTTGCCTTTACCCCGGAGCACATGACCGAGATCGAGGCCGAGATGCGGAAGATCTGCAAGGAGAAGCTGAAGCTGGAGCGCTTCGAGCTGCCCCGCGAGGAAGCCATCAAGTTCATGGAGGAGAAGGGCGAGCCTTACAAGGTGGAGCTGATCCAGGATCTGCCGGAGGATGCTCCCATCTCCTTCTACAAGCAGGGGGAATTCACCGACCTGTGCGCCGGCCCCCACCTCATGTCCACCGGCCCCGTCAAGGCGGTCAAGCTGACCAGCTGCACCGGCGCCTACTGGCGCGGCAGCGAAAAGAATAAGATGCTCAGCCGTGTTTACGGCTGCGCCTTCCCCAAGCGCAGTATGCTGGAAGAACACCTGGCCCGGCTGGAGGAAGCCCGCCGCCGCGACCACAATAAGCTGGGCCGTGAGCTGGAATACTTCACCACCGTTGATGTCATCGGCCAGGGCCTGCCGGTCCTGCTGCCGGGCCACCTGTTCCATCAGCAGAACAAACAGGGCCTCCTCCCGGGCCTGTTGACGGTCGTTCATATTGCATCCACTTCCTTTCGCAGATTTCGCTTTCCTGGTAACCCCTCTATATAAGTAACACCGGTTCCGGGAATTTGCAACCGGGTTTTTGAAAAATTTTCTTGCTTTTCCGGGAACGGCCTCTATAATATAAAATGTCGAATTTTTGGTCCGGCGGCTGCCGCCGGGGAGAGGAGGGTCCATATGCTGCCGATCTGCATCCTTGCGATCCGGGACGATGACGACCGGGCCTATATGACCCGCCTGTTTGTGAAGTATCAGCGGCTGATGTATCGCACCATCTATGATATCCTGGGCGACAAGTGGGCCACGGAGGACGTGCTGCAAACCACCCTGCTGCGGCTCATCGACCATCTGGACACCCTGCGCCGGCTGGAGCCGGAGGGGCTGGCGGGGTATATTGCCGCCGCCTGCCGCCACACGGCCTATAACGCCGTCCGGGACAGCGGCCGCCATCCCTGGCTGCCGCTGGACGGCGGACCGGAGGTCCCGGATGAGCGGCAGGAGGTGGAGGACCGGGTGCTGCGCCGCCTGGAGCTGGACGCCCTGGCCCAGGTGTGGCCCCGGCTGGACGAGAACACCCGCTGGCTGCTGGAGGCCCGGTATATCCTGGACTATTCGGACGGGGAGCTGGCCCGGGAGCTGGGCGTGAAGCCCGACAGCGTCCGCATGGCCCTGACCCGGGCCAGGAGAAAGGCCCGCCGCCTGATGGAGAGCCAACACAACGAACAGAACGTATGAACCCCGGCGCACCGCGCCGGGGTTCAACAGCTTATCAAAAAAGCCTCGCAGAGTTTGCCGCCCGCAGGCGGCAAATGAAATGCAATCCATTTTTTGCCGGGGCGTGTACCTGGCAAAAAATTCTTCTCAGTCTGCAAGTGTGGAATTTGTTCGCCCATAGGCGAACAAATTATGCGCGCGGCAGACTGCAAGCCTTTTGTCAAAAAAGGGCCCTACCCTTTTTTGACAGTTTCCGGTGGGGCGGGGCCGCAGGCCCCCGCCCCACATTTTTTATTTCCCGGGGCCTGACGATAAATTTTCTGTGACGGGAGCAAAACAGGGCTACACAACCGGCGAAACCTGTGATATGATAGATGAGTGAAAAAATCGGACCGGGGGAGGGATCGTTCTAATGAAACATTTGCCGCAGCGCTTGACGGCGCTGCTTCTGGCGGCGGCCATGTCGCTGACCCTGACCGGGTGTATGTTCCGCTCGTCGGTGGAGGATCTGTTCACCCTGCCCCGGGTGGCGGCGGAATACGAGGGGCTGTCCCAGGAGCTGGACGACCTGCAGAAGCAGGGCTATGAGCTGGTGGGCCCCAGCACCGGGCAGAACATCCAGCCGGTGCAGATGGTGGACCTGGACAACGACGGCCTGTCGGAGGCCCTGGTGTTCATGCGGCTGCAGGACGACGAAAAGCCCCTGAAAATCTTCGTTTTCCGGCCGGAGGACGACACCTATCACCGCCTGTGCGTCATCGAGAGCAGCGGCACCGCCATCGACAGCGTCCAGTATGAGGACCTCACCGGCAACGGCCGGCTGGAGATCATCGTGGGCTGGCGCATCAGCGCCGACGTGCAGACCGTGGCCGTGTATGTGCCCCAGCCGGACCCCTATGTGCTGCTGCAAAGCGGCTATACCCGCTTCACCGTCACGGACCTGGACGGCGACGGCGTCAAGAGCCTGCTGCTGTTCCGCTCGGATAACGACGGACAGCCGGTGGCGGGGCTGTATATCCGCAAGGACGACGTGATCTCCGCCAGCTACAGCAGCGTCTTGTCCTACACCATGGCGGAGCTGAGCCGGGGCAGCGTGGTGGTGGGCAAGCTCTCCGACGGCACCCCCGCCGTATTTGCCACCGGCGTCAACAGCCAGGGTATGGCCATGACGGATATCCTGGTGTGGCAGGAGAGCGGCGGACTGACCAACATCGCCCAGGACCGGACCACCGGCCTCACCGCCGCCGTGTACCCCTATATGCAGCTCAAGCCCCAGGACATCGACGGCGACGGCAGCGTGGAGATCCCCGCGCCGGAGACTGCCGCCGCCGACGCGGGAAGCGGAGCTGCCGCCAACACCGCCGCGGCGGTGCGGGGGCTGGTCCGCTGGATCAGCTACTGCGGCGACGAAAGCCCGGATGTCCACTGCGTGACCTATCACGATCTGTCCGCCGGGTGGTATTTCCGCCTGCCGGATACCTGGCAGGGGGAGGCCACCTTCACCACCGCCGAAAACGGCGCGTACGAGAGCCAGGTGGTGCTGCTGTCCAACGGACAGCCGGTGGCGGCCCTGTACGCCCTTACCGGCGACAACCGGGAAAAGCGGGCCATGATGGGAAGCCGCATGGCCCTCAAGCGCCAGAACGGCGTCACCTACGCCGGGGAGCTACTGGCCGGGGCCGACTACTGCGGCCTGGACGAGGAGAGCCTGCGCCTGGGCTTCAACCTGGTGGTGGCCGAGTGGGCCGCATGAAAATCCGAGGAAAGGAACGTCGAATCCATGAGAAAGGTAATGGTTCTGGAGGATGAATCCAGCATCCGCAGCTTTATTGTGATCAACCTGCGCCGGGCAGGATACGAGGTGGTGGAGGCCGAAACCGGCGAGGAGGCCCTGGACAAGCTCCACGAGAATCCGGATACGCTGGTGGCTCTGCTGGACGTGATGCTGCCGGGCATCGACGGGTTCGAGGTGTGCCGCCGCATCCGGGCCACCAACCCCCGCATCGGCATCATCATGCTGACGGCCCGGTCCCAGGAGATGGACAAGGTCACGGGCCTGATGAACGGGGCCGACGACTATGTGACCAAGCCCTTCTCCCCGGTGGAGCTTACCGCCCGGGTGGACGCCCTGATCCGCCGCAGCAGCGACGGCACCCAGGAGCTGCCGCCGGGCACCATCAGCCAGCCCCCCTTCCTGCTGAACACCCGCAACCGCACCCTGGAGAAAAACGGCCAGCGCATCAAGCTGACCCAGGTGGAGTATTCCATCATGCGGATGTTCATGGAAAATCCCGGCAAGGCCCTGTCCCGGGAGGAGATCCTGGACCTGGTGTGGGGCCGGGACTATTTCGGCGAGCTGAAGATCGTGGACGTCAACGTCCGGCGTCTGCGGCTGAAAATCGAGGACAGCCCCACCAGCCCCACCTATATCAACACCGTGTGGGGCTACGGATACAAGTGGGGCTTTTAAGCCATGGATACCAACACGGATAACAAGCTGCGGCTGTTCACCCGGGGACAGGGGAAGCGGCTGAAGCTGCGGGGTCTGCGCCGCCGCTGGCTGGCCAGCAGTGTGGGACCCATTATCGTCATTCTGGTGCTGGTGGGCGTGCTCTCCGCCGCCACCATCAGCTCCAGCCTGGACGCCCGGGCCAGGTCCTCTCTGGAGGCCAAGGCCAAGTCCGGCTCCGACTATTTCAGCGCCTACAGTATGGGCAGCTACAGCGAGTATTACCGCCGGGCCGCCCAATACGTCACAGATTACAGCATGAACGACAGCCTGGCCAAGAACGTGGAGCTGCAATTCATCAACGGCAAGCGCCAGGTGGAGCTGTCCTCCCGGGGCGCCGTGGCCGGCAGCACCCCCGCCACCCCGGAGGTGGGCCGGGCCGTGGAAACCGGCAAGACCGCCTCCTTCTCCGGCCGGGACCCCCTGACCGGCGAGAGCATCCTGGCGGTGTCCAGCCCGGTGTTCTACAACGGGACGGTGGTGGCCGTGATGCGGTTCGTCACCTCTACCCGGCTGCTGGATCAGCAGCTGTGGCTGACGGTGCTGGTGATGGCCGCCGTCATCGCGGCGGTGATCTTCCTGATCTTCGTGTCCAACCTGATCTTCATCAACAACGTGGTGCAGCCGGTGGCGGAGGTGTCCGAGGCTGCCAAGCGCATCTCCTCCGGCAGCTACGGCATCCAGATCGCCAACAAGTATACCGACGAGCTGGGGCAGCTGGTGGACAACATCAACAACATGTCCCTGAAGATCAGCCAGAGCGAGAAAATGCAGACGGAATTCATCTCCTCCGTGTCCCACGAGCTGCGCACCCCTCTGACGGCCATCAGCGGCTGGGGCGAGACCCTGCTGGGGGATGAAAGCGGCGACCCCCGCCAGCTGCGCCGGGGCCTGCGCATCATCGTCAAGGAGGCCCGCCGCCTGACGGGCATGGTGGAGGAGCTGCTGGAGTTTTCCAAAATGCAGGACGGCCGCTTTACCCTGCAGGTGGAGGAAATGGACCTGCAGGCGGAGCTGGAGGACGCCATCTATACCTATCGGGAGCTGTTCCGCCAGGACGGCATCCAGCTGAACTATCACAGCGATCAGGAGCTGTATACCGAGCCCATCTCCGGGGATCCCCAGCGGCTGAAGCAGGTGTTCTGCAACGTGCTGGACAACGCCGCCAAGCACGGCGGCGCAGGCAAGCGCATCGACGTGGATATGACCCAGGAGGGGGACAGCTATGTGGTGCGCATCCGGGACTACGGCCCCGGCATCCCTCCGGCGGAGGTCCCCTTTGTGAAGCAGAAGTTTTATAAGGGCTCCCCCAAGGCCCGGGGCAGCGGCATCGGCCTGGCGGTGTGCGACGAGATCGTCCAGCGCCACGGCGGCGTATTCGACATCGGCAACGCCGACGGCGGCGGGGCCATCGTCACCATCCGGCTGCCCATCTCCGGCCAGGAGCTGTAAAAAATCGAACGCCTGTTGCATTTTTGCGGCGGGTGTGTTATGATACTGGAAAGGAACCCATTCCCCATGGAAAAAAACAACAAGCAATTCCGCACCTCCATCGGCGGTCAGGCCCTGATCGAGGGCATTCTCATGCGCGGGCCGGAAAAGCAGGCCATTGTGGTCCGCTCGCCGGAGGGCCTGGTGACCAAGGTGGAGGAGCTGACCCTGATCAAGGACAAATATCCCATTCTGGGCTGGCCCATCCTCCGGGGGGCCGTCACGTTTCTGGACTCCATGGTCCGGGGCGTCAAGGCCCTGATGTTCTCCGCCGACTATTACCCCGAGGACGAAAACGTCCAGCCCTCCAAGCTGGATAAGTGGCTGGAGGAGCACGTTCCGGCGGAGAAGCTGCAGTCGGTGCTGGTGTGGGTGTCGGTGATCCTGTCCCTGGGGCTGACCCTTCTGCTGTTCATGCTGCTGCCCACGTTTATTGCCGGGCTGTTCCACGCCCGGCACGCCGCCGTCCACAACCTCATCGAGGGGGCGGTGAAGATCGCCATTTTCCTGGGGTACCTGATCCTCTGCTCCAGGCAGAAGGACGTGCGCCGGGTGTTCTGCTATCACGGGGCGGAGCATAAGACCATCTTCTGCTATGAGGCGGGCCTGCCGCTGACGGTGGAAAATGCCCGCATCCAGCCCAAGCACCATCCCCGCTGCGGCACCAGCTTCCTGTTTGTGGTCATCGTGGTGTCCATTCTGTGCAGCAGCATCGTGTTCAGCTATGTGAACTGGCAGAATCTGTGGGTCCGGGTGGCCATGCATCTGCTGCTGCTGATCCCGGTGGTGGGCGTCACCTATGAATTCAACCGCTTTGTGGGCCGTCACGACAACGCCGTCACCCGTATCCTGTCCGCCCCGGGCATGTGGCTTCAGAATTTCACCACCAACGAGCCGGACGACTCCATGCTGGAGGTGGCCATCGAGGCCCTGAGGCTGGTGCTGCCGGAGGAGCAGGGAAAGGACGCCTGGTAATGGCTGTTACATACAACGATCTGACCCTGGATATCCGGCGGTCCCTGCGGCAGGCGGGGATCGAGGCCGCCACCCTGGAGGCCCGGGAGCTGGTGTGCTTTGCCGCCGGAAAGGATAAGGCCCGGCTGCTGCGGGACGGCGCGCTGTACGCCTCGCCGGAGACGGAGGAGACGGCCTGGGCGCTGGCCCGCCGGCGTCTGGCCGGGGAGCCGGTGGCTTATCTCATCGGCGAGTGGGAGTTTTACGGCCTGCCCCTGGACATCAGCGAAAGCGTGCTGATCCCCCGGCCCGACACGGAGACCCTGGCCGAGGCCGCCATCGGCTGGCTGCGGCAGCAGGATGCCCCCCGGGTCCTGGACCTGTGCGCCGGTTCCGGCTGCCTGGGCCTGGCCATCGCCAGCCAGGTGAAGGACGCCCGGGTGGTGCTGGGGGAGCTCAGCGACGGGGCCCTGCGCATCTGCCGCCAGAATATCCGCCGCAACGGCCTGACGGGCCGGGTGACGGCCATGCAGCTGGACGCCCTGCACCCGCCGCTCCAGCGGCTGGGGGACTTTGACTGCATCGTCAGCAATCCCCCCTATATCCCCTCCGGGGATATTCCCGGGCTGGACGCCTCCGTCCGGGATTATGAGCCCCATATGGCCCTGGACGGAGGCGCCGACGGGCTGGACTTCTACCGGGCCATCCTGCGGCATTGGCCTGCGGTGCTGCATCCCGGCTCCCGGCTCTATTTTGAGGTGGGCATCGGCCAGGCCGACGACGTGCTGCGGCTCATGCGCAGCGTGGGCTTCGGCGACCTGGAAATTCTCCCGGACCCGGCGGGCATTCCCCGGGTGGTGCTGGGAGCCCTGTATCAGGAGATCTGACTGTCCGCTTTTCCGGACAGTATTTGTGATAGCATTATGGCAATCAATTAGAGGAGGAGACGAAAATGGCAGCGAAAAAGGATACGTCCGCCGCAGTCCCTGCGGGTTCCGACAAAAAAAAGGCCCTGGAGACGGCCATGCAGCAGATCGAGAAGATGTACGGCAAGGGCTCCATCATGCGCTACGGCGAAAACGCCGAGACCAACGTGGAGGCCATCCCCACCGGCTCCCTGGCCCTGGACCTGGCCCTGGGCATCGGCGGCGTGCCCCGTGGCCGCATCATCGAGATCTACGGACCGGAGTCCTCCGGTAAGACCACCCTGGCCCTGCACATTCTGGCCCAGGCCCAGAAGCTGGGCGGCGAGGTGGCCTTTGTGGACGCCGAGCACGCCCTGGATCCCACCTATGCCCGGGCCTTGGGCGTGCGGATCGAGGATATGCTCATCTCCCAGCCGGACACCGGCGAGCAGGCCCTGGAGATCACCGAGGCCCTGGTCCGCTCCGGCGCCATCGACGTGGTGGTGGTGGACTCCGTGGCTGCCCTGGTGCCCCGGGCGGAGATCGAGGGCGAGATGGGCGACAGCTTCGTGGGCCTGCACGCCCGGCTGATGAGCCAGGCCCTGCGCAAGCTCACCGGCGTCATCGCCAAAACCAACAGCATCGTCATCTTCATCAACCAGCTGCGGGAAAAGGTGGGCGTCATGTACGGAAACCCCGAGGTCACTACCGGCGGCCGGGCTCTGAAGTTCTATGCCTCCGTCCGCATCGACGTGCGGCGCATCGAGGCCCTGAAGTCCGGCGGCGAGATCATCGGCAACCGCACCCGGGCCAAGGTGGTGAAAAACAAGGTGGCGCCCCCCTTCCGTGAGGCGGAGTTTGACATCATGTATGGCGAGGGCATCAGCCGCCTGGGCGAGATGCTGGATCTGGGCGTGAAGCTGGACCTGGTCCAGAAAAGCGGCTCCTGGTTCAACATGGGGGATATCCGCCTGGGACAGGGCCGCGACGCCGCCAAGCAGTATTTCCGGGATCACCCCGACGAGGCCGACAAGCTGGAGGCCGCCATCCGCCGGGACTTTCATAAGCTGATGAGCAGTCAGTCCAAGATTGCCGCCAAGGCCGCCGGCCGGGCGGTGGACGTGTCCGCCGACGACTTCGACGATGACGCGGATTGAGCGCATCCAGCCGTCCCTGCATAAAAAGGACCGGGTGCTGGTGTATCTCACCGGCGGCGACCTGCTGCGCATCACACCGGAGGAGCTGCTGCGGTTTGGCCTGCGGCCGGGCCAGGAGCTGACGGAGGATGTGCTGGAGGAGCTGCGCCGGGCCGCCGCCCGGTCCCAGACCCGCCAGCGGGCGGCAGAGCTGGCCGCTGGCCGGATGCTGTCCCGGAAGGAGCTGTCGGACCGGCTGGTGAAGAAGGGGGCCGACCCCCGGGAGGCCCAGGAGACTGCCCAGTGGCTGGCGGACCTGGGCGCGGTGGACGACGCCGCCTATGCCGGGGTCATCGCCCGGCACTACGCCGCCATGGGCTACGGCCCCGGCCGGGTGCGCCAGGAGCTGCAGCACCGGGGGGTGCCCCGGGACCTGTGGGAGGATGCCCTGGCCCAGCTGCCGGACCCGGAGGAGGCCATCGACAAATTTTTGGCCGCCAAGCTCCGGGGCAAGACGCCGGACCGGGCCACGCTCCAGCGGCTGTCCGCCGCGCTTCAGCGCCGTGGCTTCCAATGGCAGGATATCCGCCCCGCCCTGGCCCGGCTGGACCGGGACATGGAGGAATGAGCTCCCGCTGGCGGCGAAAGCAGTCACCTGCCGGAGACACCCCGGCAGCATTCAATACCCGAATAATCAGAGGAAACAGAGCATGAACGTATCATTCATATCCCTGGGCTGCGACAAGAACCGGGTGAACACCGAGCAGATGATGGCCCTGTGCCTGCAGGCGGGCATCACCGTCCAGGAGGACTGCCCCGGCAGCGACGTGGTGGTCATCAACACCTGCGGCTTCATCGACAGCGCCAAAAGCGAGGCCATCGACACCATTCTCTCCGCCGCCCAGCTGAAGGACGCCGGGGAAATTCAGAAGATTCTCGTCACCGGCTGCCTGAGCCAGCGCTATCAGGCGGACATTCTGGAGGAGCTGCCGGAAATCGACGGCATCATGGGCACCGGCTGCTTCGGCGACATCGTGCCCGCCCTGGAGCAGGTGATGGAGGGTCGGGAGTGCCGCCACTTTGCGGATATCAACGGCCCTGTGGAGGAGCTGCCCCGGGTGCTGTCCACTCCCCGGCAGTACGCCTATCTCCGCATCGCCGAGGGGTGCAGCAACCGCTGCGCCTATTGCGTGATCCCCTCCCTGCGGGGCAACTACCGCTCCCGCCGGATGGAGGACATTTTGCGGGAGGCCCAGGCCCTGGCGGACGACGGCGTGCAGGAGTGCATCGTCATCGCCCAGGATATTACCCGCTACGGCATGGACCTGTACGGGGAGCGCCGTCTGCCCCAGCTGCTGCGGGAGCTGTGCAAACTGCCCTTCCACTGGGTCCGGCTGCACTATCTGTACCCGGACAACCTGTCCGACGAGCTCATCGACACCATCGCCGGGGAGGAGAAGATCTGCAACTATCTGGATATTCCCATCCAGCACTGCAACGACGCGGTGCTCAAGGCCATGCGCCGCCGGGAGACCAAGGCGGGGCTGGAGGCCCTGTTTGCCCGGCTGCGGGAGCGGATCCCCGGCGTGGTGCTGCGCACCAGCCTCATCACCGGCCTTCCCTATGAGGACGAGGCCGCCTTCGAGGAGCTGTGCAGCTTTTTGGGGGAGCAGAAGCTCCAGCGGGTGGGGGCCTTTGCCTACTCCCCGGAGGAGGGGACCCCGGCGGCGAAAATGCTCAACCGGGTGGACGCCGACGAGGCCCGGCACCGGGCGGAGCTGGTGATGGAGGTCCAGGCCCAGGTCATGGACCAGTTCAACGACAGCCGCATGGGCGACACCGTGGAGGTTTTGTGCGACGGCTGGGACGGCCAGTCCATGAGCTATGTGGGCCGCAGCTATGCCGAGAGCCCCGGCATCGACGGCAATATTTATTTCACATCCGATCAGCCCGTGGAAGCGGGAGATTTTGTCCGTGTGCGCATCACCGGGGCCATGGACGGTGAGCTTACCGGTGAACGAACGGAGGAATGAACCATGCCTATGAACACAGCCAACAAACTGACCCTGCTCCGGGTGTTCCTGATCCCGGTGTTTCTGGTGGTGGCCTACTGGGGCTTTCCCGGCAGCCGCTATGTGGCCCTGGCCATCTACATCGTGGCCTGCCTGACGGACCTGCTGGACGGGTACATTGCCCGGCATTATAACCAGGTGTCGGACTTCGGCAAGTTTGCCGATCCCCTGGCGGACAAGTGCCTGGTGATGGCGGCCCTGTGCTGGTTCGTGGAAACCGGCGATATGGTGGGCTGGGTGCTGGCCGCAGTGCTGCTGCGGGAGTTCGCCGTGTCCGGCATGCGGCTGATCGCCGTGGAAAAGGGCCGGGTCATCGCCGCAGGCTGGTCCGGCAAGGTAAAGACCGCCAGCACCATGGTGTGCATCTGCCTGATGCTGTTCGGCATTCCCCACTGGCTGAACCTGGTGTGCCAGGGGGTCATCCTGGTGACCACGGTATACTCCGGCGTGGAGTATTTCGTGAAAAACTGGGACGTGTTCTCCGAAAAGTAAGGCTTTTGGCCGTTTTCAGTGCCCGGTGATGCCGGGCCGACGCAGCCCGCCGAGGACGTCGGCCCCTACGGGTGCTCTATCGGCGATTCTCTGCCCCCATAATCGGAAATTTTTCCTGATACACCACCGTAGAGGCGGACGACTCTGTCCGCCTCTAAAATTTTACATAGATTTTACACACCCATTACAACGGATTTGACATACACCCTTTATACTGTCAATTGTCAAAAAGCTGGAATGAGGGAGTAAAGAATTATGACTATTTTCAATGCGCTGACGCTGGTGGGCGGACTGTGTCTGTTTCTGTTCGGCATGAATGTGATGGGCCAGGCCCTGGAGCGCCGGGCCGGCGGCAAGCTGCGGACCCTGCTGGATAAGATGACCAGCCGGGTATTTGTGGGCTTTCTGACGGGCCTGGGCATCACCGCCATTATCCAGAGCTCCTCCGCCACCACGGTGATGGTGGTGGGCTTCGTGAACTCGGGGCTGATGACCCTGCGCCAGGCCATCAACGTCATCATGGGCGCCAACGTGGGCACCACCGTCACCGCGTGGCTGCTGAGCCTGGCGGGCATCGACAGCGGCAGCACCTGGGTGCAGCTGCTGAAGCCCTCGTCCTTTACCCCGGTGCTGGCCTTGATCGGCATCATCTTCTATATGTTCTGCAAGTCCGACAAGAAAAAGGACACCGGCACCATCCTGCTGGGCTTCGCCACCCTGATGTTCGGCATGGAGACCATGAGCGGGGCCGTGTCCGGCCTGAAGGACGTGCCGGAGTTCACCCAGCTGTTCCTGATGTTCCGCAACCCCATTCTGGGCGTGCTGGTGGGCGCGGTGCTGACGGGCATCATCCAGTCCTCCTCCGCTTCCGTGGGCATTCTGCAGGCCCTGTCCGTTACCGGCGGCGTCAGCTATGCCGCCGCCATCCCCATCATCATGGGCCAGAACATCGGCACCTGCGTCACGGCCATGCTGTCCTCCGTGGGCACCAACAAAAACGCCCGCCGGGCCGCCGTGGTGCACCTGATGTTCAACGTCATCGGCGTGGTGGTGCTGCTGACCCTGTTCTGCATCGTCAAGACCATCTTCGCCCCGGCGATTCTGGACCGGCCCGCCACCATGTACGGCATCGCCATCGCCCACTCGGTGTTCAACATCCTGTGCACCGCCATGCTGCTGCCTGCCGGAAATCTGCTGGAAAAGCTGGCCATCCGGCTGGTGCCCGACGCCCAGCGCCGGGAGGAGACGTCCGAGCTGGACGCCCGCCTGCTGGCCACCCCTGCCCTGGCCCTGGGCCAGGCCCGGAACGTGGCCGGGGAGATGGCCGCCTGTGCTGTCCGCGCCCTGGAAAACGCTCTGACCTCCCTGACCGGCTACACCCCGGAGCTGGCCCGGTCCATCCGGGAGGACGAGGAGCGCTGCGACCACTATGAGGACATCATTGGCACTTATCTGGTGCAGCTGAGCAGCCACTCCCTGTCGGACAGCGAGAGCCAGGAGTCCACGGAGCTGCTGAAAACCATCGGCGACTTCGAGCGCATCTCCGACCACGCCGTCAACGTGCTGGAGTCGGCGGAGGAGCTGCAGAGCAAGGGACTGTCCTTCTCCCCGGCGGCCATGGCGGAGTATGAGACCCTGGCCCGGGCCATCCGGGAGATCCTGCACCTGTCCCTGGACGGCTTCCGACAGAACGACGCCGCCCGGGCCGCCCGGGTCATCGACGCCCGGGGCAAATGGGTAACTCCCGGCTTCATCGACATCCACCGCCACGCCGATGCCGCGGCCTTCCGGCCGGGCTTCGGGGAGCTGGAGCTGCGCCAGGGGCTCACCACCATCGTCAACGGCAACTGCGGCCTGTCCTGCGCCCCGGTGGGGCCGGAGAACCTGCCGGCCATCACCTCATATCTGGAGCCCATCTGCGGCCGGGTGCCGCCGGAGGCGGCCCGGGAGACCCTGGCGGAGTATTTCGCCGCCCAGCCCGCAGCCCCCCTGCACACGGGGATGCTGGCGGGAGCCGGTACCATCCGGGCCAGCGTGGCCGGGTATCAGGTGCAGCGCCTGGAGCCGGAGCACTACGCCGCCATTCACCGGCGGCTGGAGGGGGCTTTGGCCGACGGGGCCCTGGGCGTGTCCCTGGGCCTGGGCTATGCGCCGGAGTGCTTCTATACCACCGACGAGCTGATCCGGGCCCTGGCCCCGCTGGCGGGGCAGAGCATCCCCATCACCGTGCACATGCGCCAGGAGGGCGGCGGCGTGGTGGAGGCCGCCCGGGAGATGGTGGAGGTGGCCCGGGCCCTGAAGGCCCCGGTGCATATCTCCCACCTGAAGGCCATGGGCCGGGACAACTGGAACCGCAAGATCCCCCAGGTGCTGGCTCTGCTGGACCGGGCCAGGCAGGAGGGGCTGGACCTGTCCTGCGACGTGTATCCCTACACCGCCGGGTCCACCCAGCTGCTGCACATCCTGCCGCCGGAGTTTCTGGCCGGGGGCATAGAGGCCATTGTCCGCCGCCTGCAGGACCCGGACCAGCGGAAGCTGCTGGCCCGGCGCATCGAAAGCGGCGATGGCTTTGACGACATCGCCAAGCTGGCGGGCTGGGACGGCATTTTTCTCACCAGTCTCCACTGCCCGGAGGATCACCCCTATCAGGGCATGAGCCTGCAGCAGATCGCGGAGCTGACGGGCCAGGACCCCCTGACCTGCTGCTGCGACCTGCTGGTGCGGGAGCAGGGGGAGATTACCATGATCGACTTCATGGCCCACGAGGAGGACATTGCCGCCATTCTGCAAGATCCCTTCTCCAACCTGATCTCCGACTCCACCTATCCCACGGAGGGCCAGCCCCATCCCCGGGTATACGGCACCTTTGTCCACCTGCTGACCCGGTTCGTCCGGGAGCGGGGCGACCTGACGCCGGAGGCGGCCATCCACAAGATGACGGGCCGCCCGGCGGCGGTGCTGGGCATGAAGGACCGGGGCGTGCTGACCCCCGGGGCCCAGGCGGATATCAACGTGTTTGCCCCGGAGGACCTGCGGGAGCCGGGGACGTATCAGGACCCCTGCCGCATGGCGGAGGGGCTGGACACCGTGCTGGTGGCCGGACAGCCGGTCATCGACGGCGGCCAATACACCGGTGTCATGGCCGGGCAGATCGTCAGAAGGAGCTAAGTATGCTGGAGCAGATCATCGACATTGTGCGCCGGGCGGGGGACATTGTCCTCTCCGCCCACGACATTCAGAACGTCACCCGGGAGAAGCACGGCCCGGCAGACCTGGTGACCCAATATGACGAGGCCGTGCAGGTGTTTTTGCGGCAGGAGCTGCTGAAGCTGCTGCCGGAGGCGGAGTTTTTCGGCGAGGAGGGGGAGCGGCCCGCTCTGACCCACCCCTGGATTTTTGTGGTGGACCCCATCGACGGCACCACCAATTTCACCCGCCGCATGAATTGCAGCAGCGTGTCCGTGGCCCTGGTCCACAACGGGCAGACGGAGTACGGCGTGGTGTATAACCCCTTTGTGGGCGAGCTGTTCGCCGCTCAAAGGGGCTGCGGGGCCACCCTCAACGGCGCGCCCATCCGCGCCAGCTCCCGGGACGCCGCCCACGCCATTGTGGCCTGCGGCTCCACCATCTATGACCGCAGCTATACCGACCGGCACTTTGCCATCCTGCGGCACCTGTATGACCGGTGCCTGGACTACCGGCGGTTTGCCTCAGCGGCCCTGGACTGCTGCATGGTGGCCTGCGGCCGGGCGGAGATCTTCTTCGAGTGCCGACTGTCTCCCTGGGACTATGCCGCCGGGTCTTTGATCGCCCAGGAGGCCGGAGGTGTCGCCGTCCGGCTGGACGGCTCCTTCCTGGACCCCCTGCGCCCGGGCTCGGTATTCATCACCAACGCCGCCTGTCGGGAAATGCGGCAGGGCCTGCCGGAATAAGAAAAAAATCTCAAAGGGCTTTGGCCCTTTGAGATTTTTTTATGGAATTCAGTTCTTCTCCTGGCCATACAGGGCCGCTTTGAAATAGGTGGCCCGGACGATCTCCTCCACGTTGTCCTGGCGGCGGCTGCGCAGGGTCTCGAACAGGTCGCTGTGGGCCTCCAGCAGCTCCTCGCCCCGGCCGGTGTTGATCATGGTGCTGACCGTTTCATACCGGACGGCGTGGGTCAGGGTGCGCACCACCCGGCTGATCTTGTCGGCCAGGGGGTTCTTTCCCATCTGGGACACCATGTCGTGGAACTGGTTGTCCACGGCGAAAAAGCGCTCCACCTTGTCCTGGCCATCGCCGCGGACGATGCCGCGCATCTGGTCCAGGAGCTGCTCCAGCACCCGGCCGTCCTCCTCATTATACTTGGCGCTGGCCAGGCGCATGATGCCGGCCTCTACCATCTCGCGCAGCTCCATCAGGTTGTCAAAGGAGTCCTGGTTCAGGATCATGCCATAGATCATGGGGTCGATCATGCTCTCCTGAAAGCCGCTGCAAACGAAGGTCCCCTCGGAGCGCTTGCTCTCCAGCACGCCCAGATAGGTGAGAATTTTGATGGCCTCCCGCACGGAGCTGCGGGCCACGCCCATGGAGGCGGCCAGCTCCGGCTCCGGCGGAATGCGGTCTCCGGGCTTGAGCTGTTTATTGCGCATGGCATCGGTCAGGCAGTTGATGACGCTCTGCACCACCGACTCCTTCTTCAGATTTTTCACATAGCCGGGGGTATCACTCATATAAATCGCTCCTTTATGGGACTGTTAACTCTATAACATATGTATAACATAGTACAAAGTTTGAATACCGTCAAGTAAAAGTTTCACCAAGACATCAAAACGCGCAGCGGACGGCAGACAAAAGCTGCCGTCCGCTGCTTTCGGAGGGGAAAAGGGTAAAAGAAGATGTGTTTGACTGTGTAATTTTTGTCAGCGGCCCAGATAGATGGACTGCTTGGCCAGCACCAGCTGCAGCATCAGGTCGTTGCAGGGAGTGGCGATGCCGTGCTCCCGGCCCAGGCGGCACACAGCGCCGGTGATGATGCGGATCTCGGTCTCCCGGTGATGGGTCACGTCCTGCACCATGGAGCTGATGGTCTCGTCGGTCATGCGGGACACCTCATAGGCGTGCTCCAGCTCGGCGTCGTGGTCCAGGGTGCAGCCGCAGGCGTTGGCCACGGTGATGGCCTCCTCCACCAGCATCCGGGCGGCCTCGTGGGCATACTGGTTGCCGTCCACAAAGCCGTTCTTGGTCTCCAGCAGGGCGCTCATGCCGTTGATGGCCACGTTGGCCAGCAGCTTGTGCCAGATGGCGTTCATGACGTTCTCGTGGACGCAGACCTCCAGGCCGGCCTCGCGCAGGGCCTCGGCCATGCGCTCCACGTTCTCCTTGGGGGCCTTCAGGGAGCCCATGTTGGTCACACCGGTGCCGGTGTGCTTCACATGGCCGGGCTCCATGGGGGTGGCGCCGAAGGCGGTGTTGCCGATGATGATCTGCTCCTCGGGAACCACCTTGGCGATCTCGTCATAGTTGCCCAGGCCGTTCTGCAGGCACAGGATCATGGTGTGCCGGTCGATCATGGGCAGAGCGTTGCGCACGGCGGCCTCCAGATACTGATAGTGCACGAACACGATCAGCAGGTCCACCACGCCGATCTCCTTGGGGTCGGTGGTGGCCATGGCCGGGCGGAAGGACACGGTCTCGCCGGTGCCGCTGCCGGGGGCGCACTCGTCCAGGAGAATGCCGTTCTTCTTGATGGATTCAATCACCGGGGCATAGGTATCCAGCACGCAGACCTCATGCTTCCGGGACAGATAGCTTGCATAGCAGCTGCCGATGGCGCCGCAGCCAACAAAACCGATTCTCATAATGATAACCTCCTGATTTTTCCGATGTTAGGCGTTCATGCTCTCGGCGATGGCCACGATGTCCTCAACGGTCACGCCGTTCATGGCCAGCAGGCGCTCATAGGGGGCGGACTGACCGAACTGATCCCGGATACCCACGCGCTTGACAAGGCCCTTGCCCATCTCGGCGGCTACCTCGCACACGGCGGAGCCCAGGCCGTTGATGATGTTGTGGTCCTCCACGGTGATGACCTTGCCGATGTCGTTGATGGCGGCGGTGACGGCCTCCACGTCCAGGGGCTTGATGGTGTGCATATCCAGCACGCGGGCGGAGATGCCCTTACCGGCCAGGACCTTGGCGGCCTCGATGGCCAGGCACACGGTGTCGCCGTTGGCGATGATGGCCACGTCCTTGCCGTCCTGAATCTGGTGGGCCTTGCCGATGGTGAACTCCACGTCCTCGTCATAGATCTGGGGCACGGCGTCACGGGTGAAGCGCAGATACATGGGGCCGTAGGTCTCGGCGGCCTGGCGGACCAGCTTGCGGGCGGCGTTATAGTCCGCCGGCATGATCACGGTCATGTTGGGGATGGTGCGCAGCACACCCATGTCCTCGATGGACTGGTGGGAGGCGCCGTCGTTGGCGGGGGTCACGCCGCCGTGGGAGCAGGCGATCTTCACGTTCAGGTTGGGATAGCAGACCTCCTGGCGGATCATTTCGCACATACGCAGGGAGCCGAACACGGCGTAGGTGACCACGAAGGGGACCTTGCCGCAGGTGGCAAGACCCGCAGCCAGGCCTGCGCCGTTCTGCTCGGCGATGCCCACGTTCAGATACTGCTGGGGCAGCTCCTTGCGGAAGTCGCCGGTCTTGCAGCTCTTGCCGATATCAATATCCACCACCAGAATGTCAGGGTTTTCCTTGCCCAGGGCCACGATCTCCTTGCCGAAGCCTTCGCGGGTAGCGATCTTTTTCTTTTCGCTCATTGCTCTTTCCTCCTTGCTTAGTGGATCAGCTGGGCTTCCAGCTCAGCCATGGCCTGCTTATACTGCTCATCGTTGGGGGCAACGCCGTGCCAGCCGCACTGGTTTTCCATGAAGGAAACGCCCTTGCCCTTGACGGTGTGGGCATACAGGCACTTGGGCTTGCCGTTCTGGGAGGCATAGCACTTGTCGATGGAGGCGGTGATCTCCTCCATGCTGTGGCCGTCGAGCTCCAGGACCTCCCAGCCGAAGGCACGGAACTTCTCGCCCAGGTCGCCGTTGGGCATGATCTCGTCGCAGGTGCCGTCCAGCTGCAGGTTGTTGTTATCCACGAAAACGATCAGGTTGTCCAGACCGTACTTGTGAGCGGTGTTGGCGGCCTCCCAGATCTCGCCCTCCTGGGCCTCGCCGTCGCCCACCACGCAGAAGACCTTGTAGTCCTTGTGGTCCAGCTTACCGGCCAGAGCCATACCGGCGGCGCAGGCCAGACCCTGACCCAGGGAGCCGGTGGAGATGTCGATGCCGGGGCAGCGGTTCATGGAGGGGTGACCCTGAAGCATGGAGCCCTCCTTGCGCAGGGTGTCCAGCACGGACTCGGGGAAGAAGCCCACGGTAGCCAGGCAGGCATACTGGATGGGGCAGACATGGCCCTTGGAGAGCACCATGCGGTCCCGGTCCTCCCAGCGGGGGTTCTTGGGGTCCAGGTTCATGTATTTGAAGTAGCAGGCGGTGACAAAATCTGCCGCAGACAGGGATCCGCCGGGATGACCGGACTGGGCCTTGTAGATCATGTCGATGACCTTCATACGCATCTGCGTGGCGGTGTTCTTCAGCTCTTGCATGGAGATATCTTTCACAAAAATCACCTCATTGAAAATTTTCGGAATGTTCGGATTTGTTTAATGTCGGACAAATGACAATTACAGTATAGCGCTTTGTCTGACAAAGTCAAGAGCTTTTTTGGATTTTTCTCTTTTGCCTAATTCTTTGCATGTTTTTTATGGAAATTGACCGAAAACTGACCGAATGCGGGGCGGCGGGATAAAAAATGCAGCACCGGGCGGATGAAATCCGCCCGGTGCTGCATGCGTGGGATAGAAAGCTGTGTGTGGAGAGAGAAAGAAAGCGTTAATGAATGAGGAAGGTGGAAATTGCGGGGACGTAGGTGATCAGCAGCAGCACCGCCAGCTCGGCGATGAGGCACGGGACAATGCCCTTGGTGATCTCCTCGATCTTGATATCTCCGATGCCGCAGGCCACATACAGGTTGACGCCCACCGGCGGGGTGAACAGGCCGATGGCCAGGTTCACGATCATAACGGTGCCCAGGTGGATGGGATCAATGCCCAGCTGCACCGCAACGGGGGCAAACAGCGGGGTGAAGATGTACAGGGCGGAGGTGGAGTCCAGGAAGCAGCCGGCGATCAGCAGCACCACGTTGACGATGATGAAGAAGATAACCGTGTTGCCGTTGGTAACGGTGAGCATGAAGTTCTCAATGGCCAGATCCAGTCTTGCACGGGTCAGGACATAGCCGAACAGGGTGGCGCCCATGGTGATGAACATAACCGTGGCGGTGGTGGAGCAGGAGTCGATGAGGATGTCCTTCATCTTCTTCCAGTTGATCTCGCGATAGATGAACACGCCCACGATCAGGCCATAGAACACGGAGACAGCGGCGGCCTCGGTGGGGGTGAAGATGCTGCCATAGATACCGCCCAGGATGATCACGGGCATCAGCAGGCCCCAGAAGGCATCCTTGAAGGCCTTCAGCCGTTCCTTGCCGGAGGCCTTGGGCTGCACCGTCAGGTTGGCCTTGCGGCCCACGAACAGGGCGGCCACGATCAGGCCCAGGCCCATCAGCAGGCCGGGGATGACGCCGGCCTTGAACAGGTCGGTGATGGAGGCGTCAGCGATGGAGCCGTACACCACGAAGGTGATGGACGGGGGAATGACCACGCCGATGGCGCCGCCGGCGGCCATCAGAGCGCAGGCAAAGGCCGGGGAATAGCCCGCCTTCTTCAGAGCGGGGATCATAATCAGGCCCAGGGCCGCCACGGTGGCCGGGCCGGAGCCGGAGATGGCTGCGAAGAAGCAGGACACCACCACGCAGACCATGGCCATGCCGCCGCGGATGTGGCCCAGGCACTTTTCCGCCAGGTTGATGAGGCGGCCGGAGATACCGGCCTTCTCCATCACGTTGCCGGAGAGGATGAAGAACGGGATCGCCAGCAGGACGAACTTGCTGCTGGCCGAGGAGCACAGACGGGGAAGCACGCTCATGATGGCGTCCAGGGGTTTGCCTGCGCCCTGCACCAGGATAGCGCCTACGCTGGACATGCCCAGGCAGACGGCGATGGGTGCGCCGAAGGCCAGCAGCAGCACAAAGATACCCAGTAATACGATACCGACCATTTATTTGCCCTCCTCTGCCCGATAGTCTTTATACATCTGCACCATGGTCTGCAGGAACGCAATGGCGGCGAAGGCCGCGCCCACGGGTACAAACGAACCATAGATCCACTCAGGCCACTGCATGTTGGCCGTTTCCTGACCCAGCCGATACTGGCTGATAACCATCTGCACGCCGGTGACCACGATCAGCAGGCAGAACAGAGCGGAAATCGCATAAACGATCATCTGGATGATGATGCGGGCCTTGGGGCTGACCCGGTCCGTCACGATGGACAGGCCCAGGTGGGCCTTCCGCCGGGCGGCGATGGCCGTGCCCATGAAGCTCATCAGCACAAACAGATAGGTGGACATCTCGTCGGACACAGCCAGCGAGTGCTTGAACACAAAGCGGGCCACGACGTTGGCAAACACCAGCACCGCCATAACCGCCACGCACGCGCAGGCGACGAATTTTTCGATTTTCTCAAACATGTTGGCCCCTCCTTAGTTGATCCCGAAGGCGGCGCAGGCGTCCTCACCGTATTCCGTCTTCAGCTCAGCCGTGACGCCGGCCACGGCATCCTTGAACGCCTGCAGCTGGTCCTCGGTCAGGATATCCACCTGCATGCCGCTGTCCATGAAGCCCTGGATCAGCTGGTCCTCCTCGGCCTCCAGGTGGTCGCGGCCCCACTCGCAGGACTCCGTGGCGCACTCCTGCAGCAGCTGCCGGGTGTTCTCGTCCAGGCTTTCCCAAACCCGGCTGTTGGCCACAAACAGGTCGTTCTCATAGCTGTAGTTCCAGATGGTCATATACTGCTGGATCTCGTCCATCTTGGCGGACTTGGTCACGGAGCAGCCGTTCTCCTGGCCGTCGATGGTCTTCTGCTGGATGGCGGTGAACACCTCGCTCCAGCTCATGGCCGTGGGGCTTGCGCCCAGGGCATTGAACACGCCCATATACACCGCCGAACCGGGCACGCGGATCTTCAGATCCTTCAGGTCCTCGGGCTTGGTCACCGGGTGCTTGCTGTTGGTCAGCTGGCGGAAGCCGTTGTGGAAGGAGCCCAGATAGGTGATGCCCTTGGCCTCCAGCAGCTTGGCATAGTAAGCGCCGCCGGTGGTGTCGATGACCTGGCGGGCCTGCTGATAGGAGGTGAAGGACCAGGGCAGGGTGGCCACGGACATCTTCGGCTCCAGGTTGGCCAGCACGCAGGTGGCGTAAGCGCCCAGGTCGGAGCCGCCCACGGCGATGTACTCCACGCCCTTGGTGCTGTTGCCGCCGGCCAGGGTGTCGTTGGAGAATACGTCGATCACCACGTTGCCGCCGGAGCGCTCCTCCACCAGATCGGCAAAGTGGTGGGCCACCAGCGAGTCGATCTGGGTGTCGGTTCCGTTGACCGCCATGGACAGGTTGATTTTCTGATATTCGCCGTCGCTTCCACCGGACGGCTCGGTGCTGCCGCAGCCGGACAGACTGCCGATGAGCAGGGCAGTTCCCAACAGCGCAGCGACAATTGATCTTCCGTGCTTCATATTACGGTTCCCTCCAAGATTGTTCAAACTTTGTCATTTGTTCTATGTCCGACAAATCTATAAATGATTATATGAACTTTACCGGACCGTGTCAATAGGCTTCCAAAAAACCAACGTTTTTTACAAGAAACGCCAGGAAAATTTATGTAAAAAGTCAAATGCACCTGGGGGACGGACGGTGCATGCCCCGGAAATATCCCTGTCATACTCCCGCATACACTCATAGTAAGCGGCCTGCCCCGCCGGGGCGCCGACTTATGGGGAAAGCGAGGATATTGACCATGAAACGAACCTTCCGCAGGCGGGGGGCGGTGCTGGCGGCGGCGCTGGTGCTGCTGTGCGCCGTCTCCTTTGCCGATCGCGGCGGCCCGGCCTCTTTTGCGGCCACCGGCTGGGCGCTGCTGCCTCCGGCGGTGGCCATTGTGCTGGCCTTTGCCACCAAGGAGGTGTATTCCTCCCTGCTGGCCGGGTGCGTGGTGGGAGCACTGCTGACGGAGGGCTTTGCCCCCTGGCGCAGCTTTGAGACCCTGTTCCTGACCCTGATGGAGGGCATCGACCTGAAGATCTTCTTCTTTGACGTGCTGCTGGGGGCCATTGTGGTGCTGTTTGCCCGGTCCGGCGGCTCCCGGGCCTTCGGGGAGTGGGCCTCCCGCCGGGTGCGGTCCCGCCGGGGAGCGGTAACGGCCACGGCGGGCCTGGGCTGCCTGATCTTCCTGGACGACTATTTCAACTGCCTGACGGTGGGGGCCATCATGCAGCCCATCACCGACCGCTGCCGGGTCTCCCGGGAGAAGCTGTCCTTTATCATCGACGCCACCGCCGCCCCGGTGTGCATCCTGGCCCCCATCAGCTCCTGGGCCGCCGCCGTGTCGTCGTACATCCCGGCGGATTACAGCCATGTCAACGGCTTCGCCCTGTTTATTCAGGCCATACCGTATAACTTCTATGCCCTGCTGATGCTGTGGCTGGTGTTTCTGGTGGCCCTGACGGGCCGGGATTTCGGCCCTATGTACCGCCGGGAGCAGCTGGCCCTCCGGCAGGAGCCGCCCCGGCCCGAGACTGCGCCGGAGGGCCGGGACCGCCCCCGGGGCCGGGCGGTGGACCTGCTGCTGCCCACGGCGTGCCTGATCGTCGCGGTGGTGTGGGGCATGGCGGTGCTGGGCCGCCGCAGCTGCCGGGAGGCGGGCCTGGCCCTGACGGCCTCCAACGTCTTTGCCAACACCGACGCCCCCATGGCCCTGTGCTTCGGCTGCTCCGTCACCCTGCTGGTGATGGCCCTGCTGTATATCCCCCGGGGGGTCATGAGCTTTTCCGGGTTTGTGGAGGGCTTTCTGGACGGATTCAAGCTCATCACCCCGGCGCTGCTGGTGCTGACCTTCGCCTGGGGGCTGAAGTCCTTTGCCGCCCGGCTGGACACGGCGGCCTTTGTCCGGGAGCTGTTTGACGGCCGGGAAACCCTGACGGCCCTGTTCCCCCTGGCCCTGTTTCTGGTGGGCGGGGTGCTGGCCTTTGCCACCGGCACCAGCTGGGGCACCATGGGCATTCTCATTCCCGTGGCGGTGCCGGTGTTTGCCGGAAGTCCGCTGCTGCCCATGGCGGTGGCGGCGGTGTGCGGCGGGGCCGTCATGGGGGACCACTGCTCCCCCATCTCCGACACCACCATCATGAGCTCCACCGGAGCCGGCTGCGACCACATGGCCCATGTGAACACCCAGCTGTGGTACGGCCTGGCGGTTGCCGCCGACTGCACGGTGTGCTATCTGCTGGCTCCGGCGCTGGGAAATCCCTGGATACCCCTGGCCATCGGGGCGGCGCTGGTGACGGGGCAGGTGTTCCTGCTGAACCGGCTTTCCCGGCGGCGGGCAGGGGAGGCGGTATGAAGCGGCTTCCGGTGCCCTTTATCGGCCAGGGGCAGGACCTGCCCACCGGCTGCGAAAGCGTCAGCGCCGCCATGGTGCTGCAATACCTGGGCTTCTCCGTGACGGCGGAGGAGTTCGCCCGGGAGTGGCTGCCCCGGGGCCGGTTTTACCGGGACGAGAACGGCGTCCGCCACGGGCCGGACCCCCGCCGGGCCTTTGTGGGGGACCCCCACGACCCGGAGGCCCTGGGCTGCTGGGCCAGCGCGGTACAGACCGGATTGTCCCGGTTTCTGGCGGCTAAGTCCCGGGACGGAGCCGGGACATACCGGGTCAAAAACGAGACCGGCGCGGAGCTGGGCTATCTGTGCCGCCGATACATCGACCGGGACCTGCCGGTGCTGCTGTGGGTCAGCATCGACCTGCGCCCCACCGTCAACGGACCCTGGTACCGTCTGGAGCCGGGAGGCGAGCCCTTCATGTGGATCTCCAACGAGCACTGCGTGGTGCTGGCGGGGTATGACCGGGAGCACTATATCTGCTGCGACCCCTGGAAGGACCGGGGCATGGCGGCCTGGCCCCGGGAGACGGTGTGGCAGCGGCACCGGGAGCTGGGGATGCAGGCGGTGGCCCTGGAGGGGCCGGTATGAGGCGACGGGCGGGGATAGTTCTGGCCCTGCTGCTGGTGCTGACGGGCTGCACCCCGGCGGAACCGGCAGGCCCGGCGGCGGAACCGGCGGCGGAGCCGGTGTACATGGCCCTGACCTTTGACGACGGCCCCTCCCCGTCCAACACCCCCCGGCTGTTGGAGGGCCTTTCCCGGCGGGGCGTCCGGGCCACGTTCTTTCTGGTGGGCAGTCGGATCGAAGGCCGGGAGGACCTGGTCCGGCGCATCCGGCAGGAGGGCCACCAGATCGGCAATCACTCCTTCGGCCACGGGGACCTGACGGACCTGTCCGCCGCCCAAGCCCTGGCGGACCTGGACAAATGCAGCCGGGCCCTGGAACGGGTGCTGGGGCCGGGAAGCTACTGGCTGCGGCCCCCTTACGGCTTCATATCGCAGGAGGAGCTGTGCGCCCTGGGGACTCCGGCCATCTGCTGGTCCGTGGACACGGAGGACTGGAAAAGCCGGAACGTGGACAGCATCCTGGACATCGTGCTGCGGCAGGCCGGAGACGGGGATATCCTCCTGCTCCACGACTGCTATCCCACCAGCGTCACGGCGGCCCTGGAGATCGTGGACCGATTGCAGCCTCGGGGGGTGCGGTTCGTCACCGTGGAGGAGCTGTTCGCCGTCAAGGGGGTGCAGCCTGCCTGCGGGACCCTGTACCGCCGTGTGCGGGGAGAATAAAAAGCGCATTTTGTCCAAAATGACAATGGACGCGGGGCCGTGGGGAGCATATAATAGGGCCAGATTCCAAAAGGAGCAAACGCCATGAACCGCAACGTTTCCATGAACAGCTGCCGGGCCATTTGTACCATGGTCTGTTGTTGTCATGCCCGGAACGGTCATGCATGGTTTGCCCAGAAGGCCCGGGCCTGACGCGCCCGGGAAAAGCGCGTAAAAGCAGCGGCAGAGGATGCATGACGCATTCTCTGCCGCTTTGATTTTTCCACACACGGAAAGGAAGCCTGCTTATGTATCCCCAACACATCCAAGAAGCCGCCGCGGCCATCGGCCGCACCCTGACGGAAAGCGCCACCCCCCTGTATGGCAGCGGCCTGCGTCTGCCGGACCGCCGGGCGGTCATCGAGCTGGTGAAGGAGGTCCGCCGCCTGCTGTTTCCCGCCTATTTCGGGGACCCGGCGCTGATGTCCCTGGCCCCGGAGAACTACGCCGCCCTGCTGCTGGAGCGCATCCGTGAAAAGCTCACCGAGCAGCTGAAGCTGGCCCTGCCGGAGGATCAGGTGGGCCGGGCGGAGAAGATCGCCCGGGAGTTTGCCCGCCGCCTGCCCCAGGTGCAGAAGCTGCTGCTGGAGGACCTGGACGCCACCTTTGAGTCCGATCCCGCCGCCGCCTCCCGGGAGGAGATCATCTTTGCCTATCCAGGCCTGTTCGCCATCTTCGTTTACCGCATCGCCCACCTGCTGTACTGCCAGCGGGTGCCCATGATCCCCCGGATCATGTCCGAATATGCCCACAGCCGCACGGGCATCGACATCCACCCCGGGGCCTCCATCGGCCCCCACTTCTTCATCGACCACGGCACCGGCATCGTGGTGGGCGAAACCACCGTCATCGGCCGGAACGTGAAGCTGTATCAGGGGGTGACCCTGGGGGCCATGTCTCCCCGGGGCGGCCACGCTTCCCTGCCCGGCAAGCGCCATCCCACCGTGGGGGACGACGTGACCATCTATTCCGGCGCGTCTATTCTGGGAGGTGAGACGGATATCGGCGACGGCTCCGTGGTGGGGGGCAACGTGTTTTTGACCCGGTCCGTCCGCAGCGGCACCCGGGTGGCCGCCGCCACCCCGGCCCCGGTGCTGAAAAACCCCGGGGACCCGTTTGTGTACACGATATAAAAAGAAGAGGGGCGGACAGATTTGTCCGCCCCTGCGGAAACAGGAATCCCTCCAGCCTGGGCCGGAGGGATTCCTCAGCTTGTCAAAAAGCCTCGCAGAGTTTGCCGCCCGCAGGCGGCGGATAAGTTGGTGCGCGGGTCAGCCCAGCAGCTGCTCCAGGTCCGCTGCCGTCATGACCTGTCCCCCTACCCGCTGCATATCCGCCAGGTTGGCCTGCTGCACGGCGGGGGTCACGGAGGAGGTGCAGTCCGACAGCACCACGGCGTCATAGTCCAGGGACAGGGCGTCGTAGAAGGTGGAGCGGATGCAGTTGGGGGTGGTGGTCCCGGCCAGCAGCACCGTGTCCACCCCCAGGCGGCGGAGGATCAGGTCCAGCTCCGTGTGAAAAAAGGCGGAAAACCGGGGCTTCACGATGACGTAGTCCGCCGGGGCCCGGCGGAACTCCTCCGGCCAGGCGTCGGACATGGACGCCGGGCACATCTCGGACAGGGGCTTCCCGCCTTTGGCCCACACGTCATATCGGGCCCGCTCCACATCGGACCCGTCCGCCCGATAGTGCCGCACGGCGAACACCACCGGCACCCCGGCCCGATGGCAGCAGTCGATGGCCCGGGCGCAGGCGGGCACCGTGGCCGCCGCCCCGGCGATATACAGGGGACTGGACGGGTCCAGAAAGCCCCGCTGCATGTCGATGACCACCAAGGCATATTTGTGCATGAAAATCCCTCCACAAACGCAATTGAAAATCCGGCGGATGTTCCGCCCAGGCTATTGTAGCGTCTCCGGCGGGAAAACGCAACGGGAAAAAATTGCGGCCTTCACGCCTTGTGAAGACGCGGGATAACTGGTATAATAAAAGGGTTCAGAAGATTTTCAGGAAAGGAACGACATTGCATGGAGCTGCACGCAAAGCTGGTTCGCTCGCAGCTGTCTTTTTTCAAGCCCTTTGTGGCGGGCCTGTCTCTGGAGGCCACCCGGAAGGGCCAGGACAAGCTGGGCGAGCTGATGACCGCCCTGCACCGGCGGGAGGTGCTGGTGCGGGACCACGATTTTGAGCATTTTCAGGGGGCGTGGGTCATGCCCAAGGACCAGCGCCGCACCGGGGTGATCCTGTATCTCCACGGCGGAGGCTATACCTGCGGCAGTCTGGAATACGCCAAGGGCTTTGCCGCCGCCCTGGCCTCGGAGTGTGGCGTGCGGGTGTTCTGCCCGGCCTATCGCCTGGCCCCGGAGCATCCGTATCCGGCGGCCCTGGACGACGCGCTGGAGAGCTATCAATACCTGCTGCAGAAGGGCTATGAGCCGGGGCAGGTCATGCTGGCCGGGGAGTCCGCCGGAGGCGGGCTGATCTACTGCCTGTGCCTGAAGCTGAAGGAGCTGGGCATGGAGCTGCCCTGCGGCCTGATCGGCATCTCCCCGTGGACGGACCTGACCGGTTCCGGGGACTCCTATCGGGAGAACCGGGAGAAGGACCCCTCCATGACCCCGGAGCTGCTGCAGTTTTACGCGGGGTGCTATACCCAGGACCCCACGGACCCCCTGTGCTCGCCGCTGTTCGGCGACCTGACGGGCCTGCCGCCGTCTCTGCTGTTTGTGGGCGGGGACGAGGTGATGCTGGACGACACCCGGGCCCTGCACGAAAAGCTCCTGGCCGCCGGGTGCCGCAGCAGGCTGCACATCGCCCCGGAGCGGTGGCACGCCTATGTGCTGTACTGCCTGAACGAGAATATGGAGCAGGATTTTGAGGCCATCAACCACTTCCTGGACCGGACCCTGTCCCCGGCCCGGAGCCTGCGGTGGATGCGGCTGGACAACGCCGCCAAGATCTATCCCGCCGCCAAGCGCCGGAACTGGAACAACTTCTTCCGCCTGTCCGCCACCCTGACGGAGCCCATCGACGTGCCCGTGCTGCGGGCGGCTCTGGACGTGACGGTGCGGCGGTTCCCGTCCATGGCCGTGCGGCTGCGGCGGGGGGTGTTCTGGTACTATCTGGAGGAAATCCCCCAGCCCCCGGACATCCAGCCGGAGAAAAGCTGCCCCCTGGCCCATGTGCCCTTCGGCCAGGTGCGGCGCTGCGCCTTCCGGGTGCTGGTGTATCACAACCGGGTGGCAGTGGAGTTTTTCCACGCCGTCACCGACGGCACCGGGGGGCTCATTTTCCTGAAAACCCTGGTGGCGGAGTATCTGTGCCAGAAATACGGCATCACCGTTCCGGCGGAAAAGGGCGTTCTGGGCCGGCTGGAGGAGCCAAGCCCCCAGGAGCTGGAGGACAGCTTCCTGCGCTATGCCGGGGACGTTGCCGCCAGCCGGGCGGAGAGCACCGCCTATCACCTCAGCGGCACCCCGGAAAAGGACGGATATAAGAACCTGGTGACCATGATGGTGCCGGTGGACCGGGTCCGCGCCTGTGCCAGGCAGTATGGCGTAACCGTTACGGAGCTGCTGTGCGCCGCCATGATGCAGGCCATCGCCGACCTGCAGGCGGAGAAGGTGCCCCGGCGCAGCCGCCGCAAGCCGGTGAAGGTGCTGCTGCCGGTGAACCTGCGGACCCTGTTCCCCAGCCGCAGTCTGCGGAACTTTGCCTCGTATATCACCCCGGAGATCGACCCCCGCACAGGGGACTATACCTTCTCCGAGATCTGCGCCGCCGTGCACCACCGGATGGGCCTGGAGAACAACACCCACACCCTGCGCTCCAAGTTCGCCGCCAATGTGGCCAGCGAGAAGTCCCCGGTGCTGAAGGTGATGCCCCTGTTCATCAAGAACATCGCCATGAAGGCGGTGTTCGACACGGTGGGCGAGCGGAAGTCCTGCCTGTGCCTGTCAAACCTGGGGGCGGTGGAGCTGCCGGAGGCCATGGCCCCGTATGTGCAGAGGCTGGACTTCATCATCGGCGTTCAGGCCGCCGCGCCCCACGACTGCGGCGTGGTGTCCTGGAACGGAACCATGTATATCAACTGCATCCGCAGCATCCAGGAGCCGGAGCTGGAGCTGCATTTTTACCGGGTCCTGCAGCGGCTGGGTCTGCCTGTGAAGGTGGAGAGCAACCGCCGGGGCCGGGGATAAGGGAAAGGAGTGTCCGATATGTATTGCATCAATTGCGGCGTGGAGCTGGCCGACAGCGAAACCGTGTGTCCCCTGTGCGGGACCCGGGTGTTTCACCCGGATATGCCCCGGCAGCAGGGGGAGCCTCCCTTTCCGCCGGACCCCATGGGCCATCCCGAGGAGGTGAACCGCTCCGGCGTGCTGTTTATCCTGACCATGCTGGCGGTGCTGCCCATCGTGATCTGCATCCTGTGCGACTGGAGCGTCAACGGGGCCATCCTGTGGTCCGGGTACGCCGCAGGCGGCGTGGCGCTGCTGTACATCCTGGCGGTGCTGCCCCTGTGGTTCAGAAGGCCCAACCCGGTGATCTTTGTCCCGGCGGACTTTGTGGCCATCGGGCTGTACTTGCTGTATATCAACTTCGCCACCGGCGGACACTGGTTCCTGACCTTCGCCCTTCCGGTCACGGGGACCATCGGGGTTCTGGTGACTACGGTGGTGACGCTGCTGCGGTATCTGAGCCGGGGGCACCTGTATATCTTCGGCGGGGCGCTGATAGCCGGAGGCGGCCTGGCGGTGCTCATCGAGTTCCTGCTGAACCTGACCTTCGGGCTGCATCACACGTTCATTTGGTCCTTCTATCCCTTGGCGGCGGGGGTGCTGCTGGGGGCCATGCTGCTGATCATCGCCGTGTGCAAGCCCCTGCGCCGGTCCCTGCACCGGAAGTTTTTCCTGTAAGGCCATGGGCGAGATGTGCGCATCCTGCGTGGAGCTGGTGACCTTTGACCAGCTGCGCCAGCGGTATCCCCAGCTGGAGCAGCACCGCATTGCCCCCTCCGGCGGCGCCTTCTGCCGGGCGGAGCGGCTCAAGGGCGGCGGGGCCGCCGGGACCTATGCCATGCCCCGGCCCATGGCCCCCACCGGCGAGAAGCACTTTTTCGGCTTCTATCTGACCCAGCGGCGGCTGCTGCTGGCGGAGGACGGGGAGTTTTTGCGGGGCCTGGCGGACGACCTGGAGGCCGGGACCCCGGCCCAGGCCCTGGCGGAGCTGTTCACCCGGCTTTTGCAGGAGGATATGCCCACCCTGCAGAAATACGAAAAGCGCCTGACGGCTCTGGAGGAGGCCCTGATGCAGGACCAGGCCCAGGACCTGGACAAGAAGCTGTTCCGCATCCGCCGGGAGCTGTCGGTGTTCGCGGCGTATTATGAGCAGCTGGACGACCTGTTTGCGGTGCTGTCGGAGGAGACGGAGGAGGGCGACCCCCACGCCTCCCGGCTGTTCGACCACCTGACGGGCCGGGCCCAGCGGCTGCTGTCCGCCACGGAGCAGGAGAAGGAGTACGCCTTACAGCTGCGTGAAATGCACCAGACCCAACTGGACATGCGGCAGAACCAGATCATGAAGATCCTGACCATCGTTACCACGGTGTTTCTGCCCCTGTCCCTGATCGCCGGGTGGTACGGCATGAACTTTGTGAACATGCCGGAGCTCACCGCCCGGCACGGGTATCTGGCCGTGTGCATCGTCAGCGCGGTGTGCATTCTGGTGGAGCTGGTGATCTTCAAGTGGAAAAAATGGCTGTGAAGCAGCCGGGCATAAAACTTCATGCACTGTGCGGCGCACCGCGAAAACAGGCAAAATCTTCTGTGCATGAAGTTTTGTGCATCATTCCCGGTTGCCCCGAAGGGGCGAGGGAATGGCACATTCTATTTTTTGCTATGCTTTTGCATAGCAAAAACGCGGGACGCACCGGAATAACCCGGCGCGTCCCGCGTTTGTCCTGCATGAAATCAGTCCTTCCTCCAGACGGAGGGGGACAGGGCCACCAGCATGGGATAGATCTCCAGCCGCCCCATCAGCATGGCCGCCGACAGCAGCAGCTTGGACAGGACGGAATACCCGGCGTAGCTTCCGGCGGGGCCCACGGCCCCCAGGCCCGGACCCACGTTGTTGAAGCAGGACACCACCGCCGACAGGTTGGTCTCCAGGGAGAAGGGCTCCCCGCTGAGGCACAGGAAGGTAATCAGGATGCACAGGCAGTACAGGGCGAAGTAGATGCTGACGCCCCGCTGGACCTCGCTGCTCAGGGCCTTGCCGTCGCAGCGGACGGCGGTGACCCGCCGGGGATGGACCAGGCGGTTCACCTCCCGCCGGATGGTGCGCAGCAGGATCATGGCCCGGGACACCTTCAGGCCGCCGGCGGTGGACCCGGCGCAGCCGCCAATGAACAGCAGGGCGAACAGGATGGCCCGGGACAGTCCCGGCCACAGGTCAAAGTCCGCCGTGGCATAGCCGGTGGTGGTGAGGACGGAGCTGACCTGGAACGCCGCCTGCCGCAGGCAGGTGCCCAGACCGCCGTACACCCCCCGCAGGTCCAGGGTGATAACGCCGGTGGCCACGACTGCCAGTCCCAGATAGGTCCACAGCTCGTCACTGCGCAGGGCTGCCCGCCACTGGCGCAGCAACAGCAGATAATAGAGGTTGAAGTTGATGCCGCAGAGGATCATGAAAACGGTGATGACCCCCTGGATATACGGGGAGTAGGAGGCAATGGAGTCGGCCCTGATGCCGAAGCCGCCGGTGCCCACGGTGCCGAAGGCGTGGACCAGGCTGTCAAACAGGGGCATACCCCCCAGCAGCAGCATGCCCACCAGCACCGCCGTGATAAGAAAATACAGCAGATACAGCACCCGGGCGGTGTCCCGGGTCCGGGGGGTCAGCTTGCCCTTTACCGGGCCGGGCATCTCCGCCTTGAGGATGTTCATGGAGCGGTCGGTGCTGCCGGAGAGCATGGTGATGAACACCAGCACCCCCATGCCGCCCACCCAGTGGGTGAAGCTGCGCCAGAACAGCAGCCCGTGGCTCATGGCCTCCACGTCCGTCAGGATGGAGGCCCCGGTGGTGGTGAAGCCGCTGACCGTCTCAAAAAATGCGTCGGCATAGGAGGGAATCTCCCGGCTGAACCAGAAGGGCAGGGCCCCCACCGCCGACAGCAGCACCCAGGCCAGGGCCACGATGATGTATCCCTCCCGGCTGAAGAACTTGTGGCTGCGGGGCCGGGCCAGCAGCGTCAGCAGCCCGCCCAGAACGGCGGCCACGGCCATGGAGGCCAGCACCGCCCAGGCGCAGTCCTCCCGATACAGGAGGGACACCGCCAGCGGCAGGACCAGCAGCCCCGCCTCCGCCAGCAGGACCCGTCCCGCCATATGGAAAATGATGCGATAATTCATAAATAAAGCCCCCGATGGGTCTGTCCGACGGAAAATCGGAACGGTTGAAGAAACTCTTGCCGCAGCCTATTATAGTTTACCCACCGGGGAAAGTCAATAATCCCCAGGACAGAACAAGGCCCCCGGCGAAAGCCGGGGGCCTTGGGTACTTATTTGGGGAGACTTACTCAGCCTCGGCCAGAGCCTTGGCCTCGGCAATGGCCTTCTCCTGGGCCGCGGCGGGGCAATCCTCGTAGCGGACGAAGTTGAAGGTGAAGGTGCCGCGGGACTGGGTCATGGAGCGCAGGTCGATGGCATAGCTCATCATCTCGGCCATGGGGACCTCGGCCTCCAGCACCTGCTCGCCGTCGCCGGTGGGATTCATACCCATGACGCGGCCCCGGCGCTTGTTCAGGTCGCCCATCACGTCGCCCAGGTAGCTGTCGGGAATGGTGACCTTCAGCTCGCCGATGGGCTCCATCAGCACGGGCTTGGCCTCGGGCAGGGCGGCCTTGAAGGCCAGGTTGGCGGCCAGCTTGAAGGCGATTTCGGAGGAGTCCACCGGGTGATAGGAGCCGTCCACCAGGGTGGCCTTCAGGAACACCACGGGATAGCCGGCCAGCACGCCGTGCTGGCAGCTCTCGCGCAGGCCCTTTTCAACGGCGGGGAAGTAGTTCTTGGGCACGGAGCCGCCGAACACGTTCTCCTCGAAGATCATATCCTCCTGCTCGGTCTGGGGCTCGAAAATGATATGGACATCGCCGAACTGGCCGCTGCCGCCGGTCTGCTTCTTATAACGACCCTGCTTGCGGACGGTGGAGCGGATCTTCTCGCGATAGGCGACCCGGGGAGCGGACAGCTCAGCGTCCACGCCGAAGCGGCTCTTCAGCTTGGCGCACAGCACGTCGATCTGGATATCGCCGGCACCGGAGATGACGGTCTGGTGAGTCTCGGCGTTGTTGACCACGTGGAAGGTAGGATCCTCCTCGTTGAGCTTGTTCAGGCCGGTGCCCAGCTTCTCGATCTCCTGCTTGGTCTTGGGGGAGATGGCGCGGCTGTAGCAGGGCTGGGCATAGTCCATGCCGTGGAGGCGGACGATGTTCTTGGCGTCGCACAGGGTGTCGCCGGTCTTGACCTTGTCCATCTTGCCGATGGCGCCGATGTCGCCGCAGCAGATCTCCTTGGTCTCCTCGCCCTTCTTGCCTTTCATGACATACAGGCGGCCCAGCTTCTCGGTGTTGCCGGTGGTGGGGTTATACAGGGCCATGTCGCCGGTGACCTTGCCGCGGATGACCTTGATCATGGAATACTTGCCGTACTGGTCGGAGATGGTCTTGAACACGATGGCGGCGGTGGGGCCGTTGGGATCGAAGGCGACCTCGATGTCGTTGCCGTCGTCATCCTGGGCGGCCTCGGCGGGCATATCGGTGGCCACGGGGGCCAGGTCCAGGATGGTCTGCAGCAGCATCTCCACGCCCAGACCGGTGTTGGCGGAGCCGCACAGCACGGGGCAGACACTGCCGTCCCGGACGCCGATCTTCAGGCCCTTGGCCATATCCTGGGCGGACAGCTCCATGGTGTCGAAGAACTTCTCCATCAGCTCCTCGTCGGCGCCGGCGGCGGCCTCCATCAGCTCGGCGCGCAGGGCCTCCACCTCGTCGGCCATGTCGGCGGGGATGGCGCAGGCAGCGGCCTTGCCGCCCTTGACCTCATAGGCGGTGTTGTGCAGCAGGTCCACGATGGCGGTGACCTTCTTGTTGCCGTCGATGACCGGGGCAACGATGGGGGCGATGGCCTGGCCGAACTTGCCCTTCAGGGCGTCCAGGCAGGAGACGTAGTCGCTGTTGTCCTCGTCGGTGCGGTTGATGAAGATCATCCGGGGCTTCTTGCCCAGCATCTTCCAGGAGCGCTCCATGCCCACGGACAGGCCGTCCTTGGCGGCGCCCACCAGAACGGCGCACTCAGCGGCGCGGATGGCGGACAGAGCCTCGCCGGAGAAGTCGAAGTTGCCGGGGGCGTCCATCACGTTGATCTTCACGCCCTTATAATTCACGGGAGCAAAGGCCAGGGAAATGGAAATCTGGCGCTTGATCTCCTCGGCGTCATAGTCGCAGGTGGTGTTGCCGTCGGCGGTGCGGCCCAGGCGGTCGGTGCCCTTGGTCATAAAGAGCATCTGCTCGGCCAGAGAGGTCTTGCCGGAGCCGCCGTGGCCCAGCAGGGCGATGTTGCGGATGTCGTTGGCAGTCATAGTGGTTGTTCTCCCTTCGTTTTCTGTACAAGCGCGGTTTTTCCGCCGCGCATTCGCTCAACATATGGATTATATAATATTTTGCCGGTTCTGACAACTATATTTTTAGGGATTTTCAGCAAAATTTCCGGAAAACCTCCCGGGGCAGGGGGAAAATCACCGCTCCAGCAGTCCCGGCAGCAGGTGCAGGGCCTTCTCAAACTCCACCCCGTACCAGGGGGCGTTGGGGTCCCGCTGGGTGGCCTGAATACAGGCCAGGGTGAAATCCGCCGCCAGGCGCAGGGCGTCGGGCAGCCCCTTGCCCCGGACCATGGCCCCGGCGCAGGCGGCGGAGAAGATGTCGCCGGTGCCGTGGAAGTGGTCGTGGACCCGGGGGGTGTGGTACTGGAAGATGCCGCCGCTTTCCGGGTCCAGGGCCATGACCCCCAGGCGGTCCGGCCCGAAGGGCACCCCGGTGAGCACCGGACAGCGGGGCCCCAGGTCCCCCACCCGCCGCAGCAGGTCCCGCCACCAGGACAGGTCCTCCGTCTCCCGGTAGGGGGTGTCCGTCAGCAGGCAGGCCTCCGTCACGTTGGGCACCGCCACATGGGCCCGGCTTACCACCCGGCGCATATGCGCCGGAAAGTCCGGGCCGAAGCCGCTGTACAGCCGTCCGCCGTCGGCCATGGCCGGGTCCACGAACAGCAGGGTATCAGGCCCTGCCAGCAGGTCGAAAAAGTCGCAGACCTCCTCCGTCTGCCGGGGGGAGGCCAGATAGCCGGTGCAGATGGCGTCCAGGGTCACGTTCTGGCTTTTCCAGTGGCGGGCGATGGGTAGCAGCTGGTCCGACAGGTCCCGGCTGATGAAGCCGGGGAACATGGTGTGGGTGCTGAGCACCGCCGTGGGTACGATGGCGCACTCCACCGCCATGGCGGAGATCACCGGCAGCGCCACCGTCAGCGAGCAGCGGCCCAGACACGAGATATCCTGGATACTGGCAATACGTTTCATGCGGGGGTCCTCCGTGTGTACGATTCCCTATCAGTGTAGCACATCCGGCGGCTTCGGGCAAGGGGCGATAAAAACGAAGGAGCCCGGCGCGGTGCGCCGGGCTCCCGGTATGTTGATGGGTATGGGCCGTCAGGGGTTCAAGTGCCGCTTGAAGTTGCCCCGGGTATGTACGCCCTCCTGCATCATGAAGAAGGCGTGGGAGTCAATTTTCTGGACCTCCTGCTGCAAAGTCTCGATCTCGTACTTGGACAGGCAGATGCAGAGGATCTGCACCTCATCGCCGGTGTAGGCGCCGTGGCCGGTCCAGTAGGTGATGCCCCGGTCCATCTTCCGCCCCAGCTCCCAGAAAGGCTCCAGGTCCCGGAGTTTGGTGACGATGAGCACCTGGGTGGTGATGTTCTGCTGGTGCACCCGGTCCACAAACAGGGCGTTGAACACCGTGTAAATGGCGGAATAGATGGCCGTGGGGGCGCTGAACAGGATCAGGCACAGGGTATACAGGGCGGCGTTGAACAGCAGGGAGAACTTGCCCACCGTGAAGCCCTTGCCCTTTTTGGACAGATACAGCCCCAGAATGTCCAGTCCGCCGCAGGAGGCGCCGCAGGTCAGCACCAGGCCGTTGGAAAAGCCCGCCAGGATGCCGCCCACCAGGCAGCTGGTGAGCATATCCGGGATGATGGGCTCCGCCGGAATGGGGATGATGGAAAGAAACAGGGAGTTGGACACCGTGCACAGGGCCAGCTTCACCACGAAGGTCCGGCCCATGGTCTTGTAGGCCAGCAGCAGCGGCAGGTTCGCCAGCAGGTACAGCGTGCCCGCCAGGTCGAAGTTGCTGAAGCGGATGCCCAGCTTGGTGTCCAGCAGGGTGCGGATCACCTGGCACAGGCCCAGCAGGCCGCTGGTGTACAGGTGCTGGGGCACGATGAACAGATTGATGGCCAGAGCCAGCAGCAGCGACCCGAACAGCGCCGCCCCCACCCGGGGCCAGCGATTGTGCACAAGCTTATCTAACATAATAGGAGATACCACCCTTTCTCGTCTGTCTTTTCCCTCTATCCCGCAGGGGACCACCTGTCCGCCGGACAGACACAGGCCCCATATAAACCGCGCGTACAGTATAGGCATTATAAGGTTTTCCCCGGAAAAGTCAAGGCTTTTCCGGGGAAAATGTAAGTTTTTTTACAGACTGTACCGCAGGCTGCGGTACAGCTTCCAGGTGCTGCGGGACAGGGTCCGGGAAACGGTGGCCTTGTTGATGCCCAGCTCCTGGGCAATGCGGGTGACGGACATGTTCCGGGAATAGCGCATGCGCATGATCTGCCGCTGACGGGGCGTCAGCTCCTCCTCCATGGCCAGGGGAAGGTTCCGCAGAAGCCGCTCGATCCGGGGGCGGTTGTCCTCTTGGTTCTCCTGCTTCCAGAGCTGCAGACTGGCCATGCTCAGCGGATCATAGGGCAGGCCTGCCAGGTCAGATGCGGTATTTTTCACGTCTTATGTACCCCCTGTCATAATAATGGGCGGTGTGCTCCGCCAGCTCCCGGGCCTCCTGCAGCAGGGGCCGCAGCTCCTGCTGTCTGCGGCGCAGGGCCTGGACCCGCTCCGGGTCCCCCTCCGTCAGCGCCTGTTGGCGCAGCTCCCGCAGCCGCCGGGACACGGCCTCCGCCTGCCGGGCATACTGCGGGGACAATTCCTGCATCGTCATATCAACTGCCTCCTCTCTCCTGTGTGCATGGGTGAATGTGGTGTCGGTGCCGGTTTATGTAAAAAATTCCCGCCAGAGGCGAAAATTTCTGTTGACAAACGAGGTGGAGTCTGGTAATATAATCTTCGCTGGTCAGACGCTGGTGTAGCTCAGCTGGTAGAGCAGCTGATTTGTAATCAGCAGGTCGGGGGTTCGAATCCGTCCACCAGCTCCAAACTTCATATATGGGGGATTTCCCGAGTGGCCAAAGGGGACAGACTGTAAATCTGCTGGCAACGCCTTCGGTGGTTCGAATCCACCATCCCCCACCAGGACTTCCGGATGCTTGCATCCGGAAGTCTTTTTTTGCCTCTACCTATACATGAATTTTCTCAAATCGTTGCATAAATCCGGGCAACAACCGGAAAAATTTGTTGCACTGTCCCATTGCGCGGCCCTGCCGCCTGTGCTATAATGCCGGGGCATTCTGAGGAAAAAGGGCGATTTTTATGACCGATACGGTACTTTTCATACTGGAAATCGTGGGCACGGCGGTTTTTGCCGCCTCCGGGGCCCTGGCGGGGCTTCAGCGCCAGCTGGACGCCTTCGGCGTGGTGATCCTGGGCGTGTGCACCGCCTGCGGCGGCGGGGTCATCCGGGACCTGACCCTGGGCATCACCCCGCCGGTGATGTTCTGCCAGCCGGTGTATGCCCTGGTGGCCATGGGGGTGTCGGCCCTGGTGTTCCTGCCGGCGGTGCGGCACCTGCTGGCGGTGGAGAGCCGGGCCTATGAGCTGGTGATGCTGTGGCTGGACTCCATCGGTCTGGGGCTGTTCACGGTGGTGGGCGTTCAGTGCGCCTTTCAGCAGGCCCAGGACTATAACCTGTTTCTGCTGGTGTTCGTGGGCGTCATCACCGGCGTAGGCGGCGGCGTGCTGCGGGACGTGCTGTCCAACCAGAAGCCCTATATCTTCGTCAAGCATTTTTACGCCTGCCCCACCCTGATCGGGGCCTTGCTGTGCGCCCTGTGCTGGCGGCATCTGGGGGATATCCCCTCCATGCTGCTGGGGGCGGCAGTGATCCTGGTGCTGCGGCTGTGCGCGGCCCACTTCCGCTGGGGCCTGCCCCACGCGGCGGACCTTCCGGAATGAATGGGTGGCGGCCGCAGGGGCCGACGTCCCCGGCGGGCCGCGTTTACCCCGGCGGGTTTGGGCGGGATATACCGAATTTCATATGCACCTGCCGCGGCTGCGGCAGGTTTTTTTCGGCCTTGCTGCCAAGAAACTTGAGAATGACGCTACTATAGCACAAGAATATTGTTATATCAATCCTAAATTAACAAGATTCTTGTTAAAACTATTGACAAGAACCAACAAATGTGGTACGCTATCGACAGCATGGGGCGAACCCCGTCGAAGGAGGGCGAAAGCATGAGCTTTGGCGAACAGCTGCGCAAGCGCCGGGAGGAGCTGGGCATCTCCCGGGTGGAGTTGGCAGGCCGGTTGGGAATTTCCCGGTCGGCGGTGGGAAACTATGAAACCGGCGTCAGCGCGCCCAAGGAAGAGGTGCTGCTGCGGCTGTTTGACGCTCTGGGGGTGGACCCCAACTATCTGTACCGGGACGCCTACCGTGCCCACGGCGGCATCCGGTCCGACGAGGAGCAGGCCCTGCTGGAGGGATACCGCCGGCTGAGCCTGGCGGGCCGGCAGACGGTCCACACCATGGTCCGGGCCCTGGAGGACCTGCAGCAGGAGTCGGAGCGCCTTCAGCCCCGGCAGGACCCCCGCACCATCCCCCTGTATGCCAGTCCCGCCGCCGCCGGATATGCCGCCCCGGTGTTCAACGAGGACTATGAGACCATTCCCGTTACCGGCCAGGTGCCCCGGGGAGCGGAGTTGGCGGTGCGGATCCAGGGGGACTCCATGGAGCCGTATATCCACGACGGCGGCGTGGTGTATGTGAACCACGACCCCCTGCACAACGGCGACGTGGGCATTTTCTGCGTGGACGGCGACATGGTGTGCAAGCAGTATTACCGGGACCCCCTGGGCATGGTGTATCTGTTCAGTCTGAACCGCCGCCGGTCCGACGCCGACGTACTGCTGCCCCCCAGCAGCGGACGGTCCCTGACCTGCTTCGGCCGGGTCATGCTCCATGGCCTGCCTCTGCCCCAATGATTTTTTCGGTGATTTTGACAAAATATTGCAATTTGATTTGACTTTCTGCATAAAGGCTCTTACAATAAAAGCCGCTCTCTGACCGGAGGGCGGCTTTTATTGTGATCGTAAAGGTGGAGCGTTATGAAAATTTTGCTGCAAGTTGCATTGGTATTCGGCATTTACTGGGTCAGCCAGGGCATCGAGGCCGTCCTGCCGGTGGCCTTCCCGGCCAGCGTCATCAGCCTGCTTTTGCTGCTGGTCCTGCTGCTGACGGGGATCGTGAAGATGGACCATGTGCGGGAGAAGTCCGACTTCCTGCTGGGGAACCTGGGCTTCTTCTTCATCCCGGTGTCCGTCAGCATCATCAACTATGTGGACCTGATCTGGCAGAACGCGGCGGCGTTTCTGACGGTGTGCGTGGTGTCCATGGTGCTGACCTATGGGGCCACGGTCTGGGCCGTGCATCTGACCCGGAGACTGATGGAGCGGGGAGGGAAGCGGAAATGAAGGAGCTGACGGCGCAGCCGTATTTCGGCGTTATGCTGACGGTGGCGGCCTACTGGCTGGGGATGAAGATCCAGAAAAAGACCCGCCTGGCCATCTGCAACGGGATGCTCATCGCGGTGCTGCTGGTGATCGCGGTGCTGCTGGTGTTCCATATCCCCTATGAAAGCTACTGGCAGGGCGGGGAGCTCATTAACCTGTTCCTGGGTCCGGCCACGGCCTGCATGGCGGTGACCGTCTATTCCCAGCGGAAGCTGCTGGCCAGGCACTGGCTGCCGGTGCTGGTGGGCTGCGTGGTGGGCGTGGTCACGGCCATGGGCAGCATCCTGGTGCTGTGCCGCCTGTTGGGCCTGGACCGGGCCATGACCATGTCCCTGCTGCCCAAATCCGTTACCATGCCCATCGCCACGGTGGTGGCCCAGGGCCACGGCGGCACTGTGGCCGTTACCGTGGCGGCGGTGGTGGTCACCGGTATGCTGGGGAACCTGTGCGCCCCGCTGCTGGTGAAGCTGTTCCGGGTGAAGGACCCCATGGCCGTGGGCCTGGGCATCGGCGCGTGCAGCCACGCCATGGGCACCGCCAAGGCCCTGGAGCTGGGGGAAACCGAGGGGGCCATGAGCGGCCTGGCCATCGGCCTGTGCGGCATCCTCACCACGGTGCTGGCCCTGCTGGCGGATTTCTTTGTTATATAATGGTATGTTTCCGGCGGCTGCGGCCCGCCGGGAAACCGGCGGCTTTTTGTGTTGACATTTCCCCGCCGGGCAGATACAATAAGAGTTCAGGGATAATAATCCGTTAAAACGATGAAAATAAAGGACTGAGAGAAATTATGGCAAAAGACCAGAGAAATGTGGAAGCCATCACTCCCATGGAGGTGGACTTCGCCAAGTGGTATACCGACATCTGCCTGAAGGCGGAGCTGGTGGACTATGCGTCCGTGAAGGGCTTCATGATCCTGCGGCCCTATGGCTACGCCATCTGGGAGAATATCCAGCGCATTATGGACGGTATGTTCAAGAAAACCGGCCATGTCAACGTGGCCATGCCCGTTCTGATCCCCGAGAGCCTGCTGAAAAAGGAGGGGGAGCTGGTAGAGGGCTTCGCCCCGGAGGTGGCCTGGGTCACCATGGGCGGCAGCGAGAAGCTGGAGGAGCGCCTGGCCTTCCGCCCCACTTCCGAGACCATGTTCTGCGACCACTGGCACAACGTGCTGCAGAGCTATCGGGAACTGCCCATGCTGTATAACCAGTGGTGCTCCGTGATCCGCTGGGAAAAGACCACCCGCCCTTTCCTGCGGTCCCGGGAGTTCTGGTGGCAGGAGGGCCATACCATCCATGAGACGGCGGAGGAGGCCATTGCCGAAACCGAGCAGCAGCTCAACTGCTATGCCGACTTCTGCCGGGACGCCCTGGCCATGCCTGTGGTGAAGGGCCGCAAGACCGACAAGGAGAAGTTCGCCGGGGCCGAGGCCACCTATACCATCGAGGCCATGATGAAGGACCGCAAGGCCCTGCAGTCCGGCACCAGCCACTATTTCGGCGACAAGTTCTCCCGGGCCTATGACGTGACCTTTACCGGCCGGGACAACAAGCTGCAGTACCCCTTCCAGACCAGCTGGGGCTCCACCACCCGCCTCATCGGTGCCTGCATCATGACCCATTCCGACAACAACGGCCTGGTGCTGCCCCCGGCCGTCGCCCCCGTGCAGGTGGTGGTGGTGCCCATCGCCCAGCACAAGCCCGGCGTTCTGGATGCTGCCAACGCGCTGAAATCCCGGCTGGAGGCCCTGGACCTGCGGGTGAAGCTGGACGACAGCGAGCAGTCCCCCGGCTGGAAGTTCGCCCAGTACGAGATGAAGGGCGTGCCCCTGCGGGTGGAGATCGGCCCCAAGGATATGGAGAAGCAGCAGTGCTGCATGGCCCGGCGGGACACCGGCGAAAAGACCTTCGTGCCTCTGTCCGACCTGGAGTCCGCCGTGCAGCAGCTGCTGCGGGACGTCCACGACAATCTGTATGCCATGGCCGAGAAGAACCTGGAGGACAACACCTTCGACCTGACCACCTGGGAGGAGGTCCGGGATATGGCCCAGGGCAGGGGCGGCTTCGCCCGCACCAAGTGGTGCGGCAGCCTGGAGTGCGAGCTGGCCATGAAGGAAAAGGCCGGCGTGTCCAGCCGCTGCATGCCCCTGAAGCAGTCCGGCACCGTGGGCAAGTGCCCCGTGTGCGGCAAGGAATGCACCACCGATATCTACTGGGGCGTGGCGTATTGATGATGCCCTTGTCGGCATGAACAAAAACCGCCAAAAAATTTCGTGAAAATAATAGAAAAAGTCCCTTGACAAAAGGGGCTTTTTCTATTATGATATACTGGTACGCGTGCGATGGGTGGTATACACCCGGAGGCGTTTACACTGCGATGAACCGGGAGATTGCGGCCCCCAGGCCGGTAACTTCCGGGGAGTATGTCCGATCATCGGGCGGCTGAGAAGATTCTGCACGTCAGCGTAGATCGCTGCGCCAGAAGGGCACCGGCCGGATTCAGCCGGTGTTTCTTATGAGCCGGAATGATACGCACGGAACGGCGTATAAGAAATTTCTCGCCGTACGGCAGTTGGTCACGCAATCAAAAACCGTACGAAGTAATGGAGGAACACACCAAATGGCAAAAGAAATGATTCGCATTCGTCTGAAGGCCTATGACCACCAGGTCATCGACCAGAGCGCAGAGAAGATCGTCGAGACCGCCAAGCGCACCGGCGCCACCGTGTCCGGCCCCATCCCTCTGCCCACCAAGAAGGAGATCGTCACCATTCTGCGGGCTACCCACAAATACAAGGACAGCCGCGAGCAGTTTGAGCGCCGCACCCACAAGCGCCTGATCGACATCACCAACTCCACCCCCAAGACCGTGGAGGCCCTGATGGCCCTGGATCTGCCCGCCGGTGTGGAGATCGAGATCAAGCTGTAAACGCATCTCCCTCATTTAATTACCCCTGCCGGGAGGAACCCGGCAAAGCAAATTTGCTTGCTGCCCAGCCATCCGCTGACTTGCGTAAGGCGGATGGGGGTTACGTCGGCAGAGCAAGCGGCCCGACCCCAATGCGGACTGAATCTATGCCGACCAATAACCTTTAAGGAGGATCATACATGAAAGCAATCATCGGCAAGAAGGTTGGCATGTCTCAGATCTTCGACGAAAACGGCAAGGTGATTCCCGTTACCGTAATCGAGGCGGGTCCCTGCGTGGTCGTTCAGAAGAAGACTGCCGAAAAGGACGGCTACAACGCCGTTCAGCTGGGCTATGAGGACATTCCCGAGCGGAAGCTCACCAAGCCCGAAATGGGCCACCTGAACAAGGCTGGCGTGGCCCCCAAGAAGTACCTGCGCGAGTTCGACCTGGAGAACGCCGCTGAGCTCAACGCCGGCGACATCATCAAGGCCGACACCTTCAAGAAGGGCGACTTCGTGGACGTGACCGGCACCACCAAGGGCCACGGCTACCAGGGCGTCATCAAGCGCTGGGGCGCCCAGCGCACCCCCATGAGCCACGGCGGCGGCCCCGTCCATCGTCATGCCGGCTCCATGGGCTCCACCACCGATCCCTCCCGCATCTTCAAGGGTAAGATCGGCGCTGGCCAGATGGGCTGCGATCAGGTCACCATCCAGAACCTGGATGTGGTCAAGGTCGATCCCGAGCTGAACCTCATCGCTGTTCGCGGCGCCGTTCCCGGCCCCAAGGGCGGCCTGGTCCTCATCAAGACCACCGTCAAGGTCCACCGCGTCAAGAACGTCGAGTCCGGCATCAGCAACAACCCGCAGAAGGCTTCCGGCCGTAATCCCCAGAAGGCTTCCGCCCGTAACAAATAAGGAAAGGAGTGCTTGAAATGTCTACTATCAAAGTGTTGAACATGGCCGGCGCAGAAGTCGGCACTGTTGAACTGTGCGACAGCATCTTCGGCATCGAGCCCAATCAGGCCGTGGTGCACGAAGTGGTGAAGAACCACCTGGCCAACTGCAGACAGGGCACTCAGAGCGCTCTGACCCGTGCAGAGGTCTCCGGCGGCGGCAAGAAGCCCTGGCGTCAGAAGGGCACCGGTCACGCCCGCCAGGGCAGCACCCGTGCTCCCCAGTGGACCCACGGCGGCATCGTGTTTGCCCCCAAGCCCCGCAGCTATTCTTACGTCCTGAACAAGAAGGTCAAGAGACTGGCGATGAAGTCCGCCCTGTCCGCCAAGGCGGCCGCCGGCGAGATCATCGTCATCGACTCCATCAAGATGGACGCCATCAAGACCAAGGACTTCCGCGCGTTCCTGTCTGCCGTCAAGGCCGACGGCAAGTCTCTGGTGGTCACCCCCGCCAAGGACGAGACCGTTATCAAGAGCGCCCGCAATATCCCCGGCGTCGAGACCGCCATGGCCGGCCTCATCAATGTCTATGACATTCTGAAGGCCAAGTACCTGGTCCTCGACAAGGAAGCCCTTGCAGTAATCCAGGAGGTGTTTGCGTAATGGCTAACGTATACGACATCATCATCCGCCCCATCATCACCGAGCGCTCCATGGAAGCCACCGCTGATAAGAAGTACGTCTTTGAAGTGGCTCCCACCGCCGGTAAGATCGAGATCAAGAACGCCGTGGAGCAGATCTTCGGCGTGAAGGTGGCTAAGGTCAACACCATCAACTACGATGGCAAGACCAAGCGCGTCGGTGCCGGCCGTCCCGGCGCCCGCAAGAGCTGGAAGAAGGCCTATGTCCAGCTGACCCAGGATTCCAAGACCATCGAGTTCTTCGAGGGTATGGTATAAGAGAAGGAAGGAGTGTAAGAAATGTCTATCAAAACCTTTAAGCCGACCACCCCTTCCCGCCGTCATATGACTGTTTCCGGCTTCGACGGCATTGACAAGCACGCCAAGCCCGAAGCCAGCCTGACGGAAGTCCTGAAGAAGAACGCTGGTCGCAACAGCTATGGTCACATCACCGTCCGCCATCGCGGCGGCGGCGAGAAGCGGAAGTACCGCATCATCGACTTCAAGCGCGACAAGGTGGATATGGAAGCCACCGTTCTGCGCCTGGAGTATGACCCCAACCGCAGCGCCAACATTGCCCTGGTGCAGTATGAGGACGGCGAGAAGCGCTACATCATCGCCCCTGTGGGTCTGACCGCAGGCGACAAGGTGCTCTCCTCCGCCGCTGCCGATATCAAGCCCGGCAACTGCCTGCCCATCGCCAACATTCCCGTGGGTACCGTGATCCACAACGTGGAGATGCACCCCGGCAAGGGCGCCCAGCTGGTGCGCTCCGCCGGCGCCTATGCCCAGCTGATGGCCAAGGACGGCGACAACGCCCAGATCCGTATGCCCTCCGGCGAGGTCCGCATCATCCGCACCAACTGCACCGCCTGCATCGGCCAGGTGGGCAACCTGGAGCATGAGAACGTCCAGATCGGTAAGGCCGGCCGCAAGCGTCACATGGGCTGGCGTCCCACCGTTCGCGGTTCCGTCATGAACCCCTGCGACCACCCCCACGGCGGTGGTGAGGGCAAGTCCCCTGTGGGCCGCCCCGGTCCTGTTACCCCTTGGGGCAAGCCCGCCCTGGGTTACAAGACCCGCAAGACCAAGAACCGCAACGACAAGTTCATTGTCAAGCGTCGTAATGTGAAGTAAGGGAGGCAAAGAAATATGAGCAGATCTATTAAAAAAGGCCCGTATGTTGCCCCTGAGCTGCTGAAGCGGGTTGAAGAAATGAACAAGACCGGCGAGAAGAACGTGCTGAAGACCTGGAGCCGCAGCTCCACCATCTTCCCCGCCTTCGTCGGCCACACCATCGCAGTCCACGACGGCCGCCGTCATGTGCCTGTCTATATCCAGGAGGATATGGTCGGTCACAAGCTGGGTGAGTTCGCTCCCACCCGCACCTTCCGCGGCCACGCCAAGTCTAAGTAAGGAGGATGCACTGAACAATGGAAGCTAAAGCTTATTTGAGATATGTCCGCATCTCTCCCCGCAAGATCCAGATCGTCTGCGATCTGATCCGCGGCAAGGACGTGCAGACTGCCATGGCCATCCTGATGCAGACCCCCAAGGCTGCCTCCGAGCCCCTGATGAAGCTCCTCAAGAGCGCCTGCGCCAATGCGGAGAACAACTTCAGCATGGACCCCGAGAAGCTGGTGGTCACCCAGGTGTTCGCCACCCCCGGCCCCATCCTCAAGCGGATGATGCCCCGCGCTCAGGGCCGCGCCTATCGCATCAATAAGAGAACCTCTCACGTGACGCTGGCCGTCGCTGAGAAGAACTGAAGGGAGGAGACAGTTTATGGGACAGAAAGTTAATCCCCACGGCTTCCGCGTGGGCGTCATCAAAGACTGGGATTCCCGTTGGTATGCCAGCAATGAGAAGGTGGGCGACCTGCTGGTCGAGGATCACAAGATCCGCGTCTACCTGAAGAAGCTCCTGTATGCTGCCGGTGTCTCCAAGATCGAGATCGAGCGCAGCAACGAGGTCGTCACCGTTTACCTGCATGTGGCCCGCCCCGGCGTGGTCATCGGCAAGGGCGGCGAGCAGATCGAGCAGTACCGCAAGGACGTTGAGAAGCTCATCGGCAAGACCGTGAAGCTGAACATCGTCGAGGTCCGCAACCCCGATATGGACGCGCAGCTGGTGGCCGAGAACATCGCCGCTCAGCTGGAGAAGCGTATTTCTCACCGCCGCGCCATGAAGAATGCCATGGGCCGCGCCATGCGCGCCGGTGCCAAGGGCATCAAGTGCAACTGCTCCGGCCGTCTGGGCGGCCGCGAGATCGCCGGTTCCGAGCACTATCACGAGGGCACCATCCCCCTGCAGACCCTGCGCGCCGACATCGACTACGGCTTCGCCGAGGCTGCTACCACCTTCGGCCGCATCGGCGTGAAGGTCTGGATCTATAAGGGCGAGATCCTGTCCCAGGCCCTGCGGACCACCCCCCGCACCCTGGACACCAGCAAGCCCTATCAGGAGCGCCGTGAGCGCCGCGGCCGCCGTGACGGCGACCGCCGCGGCGGTTTCCGCCGCGATGGCCAGAATGGTGGCTTCAACCGTGACCGCCGGGACGGCAATCGTCTCCAGGGCGGCTTCCGCAAGCCCGCAGAAAAGAAAGAAGGAGGCGCTCAGTAATGCTTCTGCCCAAGAGAGTTAAGTACCGCAGAGTACACCGTGGCCGCCTCACCGGCAAGGCCATGAGAGGCAACAAGGTCACCTACGGTGAGTTTGGCCTCGTCGCTGTGGAGCCCGCGTGGATCACCAGCAACCAGATCGAAGCAGCCCGTATCGCCATGACCCGTTATACCAAGCGCGGCGGTCAGGTCTGGATCAAGATCTTCCCCGATAAGCCCGTCACCGAGAAGCCGGCCGAGACCCGCATGGGTTCCGGTAAGGGCTCCCCCGAGTACTGGGTCGCAGTCGTCAAGCCCGGCCGTGTCATGTTTGAGATCGCCGGTGTTCCCGAAGAGGTCGCCCGTGAGGCCCTGCGTCTGGCCAGCCACAAGCTGCCCATCAAGACGAAGATCGTCAAGCGCGAGGATCTCGAAGCACAGGAAGTAGGTGAATGAGATGAAGGCAACTGAAGTACGTGCAATGAGCGTGGAGCAGCTCAACGAGAAGCTGACCTCCCTGAAGAAGGATCTGTTCTTCCTGCGTATGCAGCACGCCACCAATCAGCTGGACAATCCTCTCAAGATCGCTGAAACCAAGCGTGATATTGCCCGCGTCAAGACCGTTATCCGTGAAAAGGAGGAGAAGTAACATGGAAGAGAAGAGAGTTTCCTCCCGCAAGGTCCGCGTCGGTAAGGTTGTTTCCGACAAGATGGACAAGACCGTCGTGGTCGCCATCGAGGACCGTGTCGCTCATCCTCTGTATAAGAAGATCGTTGGCCGCACCTACAAGCTGAAGGCCCACGACGAGGAGAACGCCTGCGGCGTAGGTGATATTGTCAAGGTGATGGAGACCCGCCCCCTGTCCAAGGACAAGCGCTGGCGCGTGGTCG
>OHTJ01000078.1_pt1 | contig 39880 bp, 24 predicted proteins | sample 1578921 | NCBI WGS metagenome assembly OHTJ01 (sample SAMEA3879582, study PRJEB24766) | human gut metagenome | biome: human-associated habitat; feature: feces | place: USA | collected 1985/1987
ATTTCAAAGAACGATTAGTCCACTTTAACGGGACGGTAGTGAATAAAAATAATAAGTACAACAACCTAAAAAGGCAAACAAATGAAAAAGGATCTACTCAGATTTGGGCTTTCACTCATAGCCCTGTTTGTTATGGTAGTGGCAAATGCGCAAACCTACCAGAACAAAGAAGCTAGCGTTTCATGGCCATTTAATGACGACAACTACGCTACGCAGTACACAAAATCACCAGAAAATGGTTTCAGTCTGGTTTCCGTAAACACCGGTGACTTGAAGTATTCTCTCAAGACATCACAGACTACAAAAGACAAAGACGGAAACAAGATGGTCATGGCTGGTTTCGGTCCCGTTGGCACAACAAAAGCCGTAGAATGGACCGTTAAACCTAGCAAGGGACTTACATTCACCCCAACCTCTATCAGTACCTACGTAAACCGATTCGGTACAGATGCAGAAAATGGAGTAACCGTAACCGCCAAACTTAGCGACGGAACTTCTGTAGACTTGGGTAATTTCACTGCATTAAGAGAAAACAAGACAACAGAGACTGACAAGTTTTCGAAAAATGAAAACCTGACCAACCACATCGTCATCCAGCTCACTGCCGACCAGCAAGCCAAACTGACATCAGCTGAAGGCTTCACGCTGAGTTGCACCGTCGGCGTTGGCTCTTCTAAGCAGCAAGGCTTTGCCGATGTACACATCAACGGTCTCTTGAACGGAACCATTCAGCAGGTAGAACAGTATACACTGTCAGCTGTTGTATCAACTGTAGGAGCAGGAACCGTCAAGGTATCTCCTGCAGGTACAGTATTTGATGCAGAAACACCAATCACCGTAACTGCAACAAAGAATTTCGGCTACAAGTTTGTCAACTGGACAGATGCCAATAATAAGGTAGTATCTACAGATGAAGAATATACCTTCTCTATCTCTGCCAACACTGCATTGAAAGCAAACTTTGAGAAAATAAACACCTACGCTTTGGATTACAAGGTAGAAGGTGGTGCCAACGATTATATGGTAAGCGCAACTCCTGCCCCAACCGTTGTTGACGGAAAGAACATGTATGAAGAAGGAACAGAAGTAAGCCTTACCGCCAACAGTAACTACATCCTCACCTTCACCAACTGGAATGATGGTGAAACAGGAGCAGAACGCAAAATAAAGATGAATGCCGACCAGGCATATACAGCTGCATATTCTGCAAAAGATTTCATCGCAGGCTGGGACTTCTATAAGTCAGCGAGAGAAGGTCGTACAGCAGACTTCGCTGCAGAAGACAACGATGTAGACCAGCTCATCCTGCGCGATGCCGACGGAAATACATACCCATGGCTCGACAAGAGCAATAGTGCTGGCGGCTACGAAGGAAAAAATGCAGCCGTAAACTGGACCACGATTAATACCAAGCCACTGGGCGAAACCTACTGGCAGACCAAGGTCAACGCAACAGCCTTCACCGACATCAAGGTAAAGAGCAGCATGCTCTACAATTATAATGCATACCAAACATATAATGTGGAATACTCTCTCAACGGAACCGACTGGACCAAAGTTGGCGCCATTGAAATGCCTGGAACCAAAGCCTGGACCGATGGAGAGTTCACTCTCCCAGCCGATGCAAACAACAAGGCAGAAGTATACATCCGCTGGATTGCCGACAAGACTTCTTCTATCAAGGGAGCAACAGGCAACAACGACGGAATCTCTATCACAGATATCTACATCACAGGTACCGCTCAGCTCGTTAACGACGGCAAGGCTCCAGTACTCGTAAGCACCGTACCAGCAGAAGGCGCAACCAACGCATCTGCCAACGGCAAGATTGTACTGACTTTTGATGAGAAGGTAAAACTCACCGACAAGGCAAACGCTACACTCGGCACACAAAAGATAGAAGGAGTTGTGTCAGGCAAGACCATCACCTTCGCATACAAAGGTTTGAACTACGCTACAGCTTACACATTCACGCTCGCTGCCGGTTCTGTAGCCGACCTGACAGACAATGCAACAGACCAGGCAATTGTTCTGAACTTCACTACCAAGACCAAGCCAGCTGTAACCAAAGCACTCTACGACTTCATCGTACCAACCGACGGTGACTTCAAGGCAGCACTTGCAGCAGCAGCCAAGCGTACAGATACCAGCAAGCGATTCCGCATCTTCATCAAGCAGGGCGACTACAAGATTCCTGCTGACGAAAAGAGCAAGGTAACAGGTAGCGACGGCAAGAGTTACGCTAATCCTACCACCTATATGAATACGCCAAACGTATCAATCATTGGTGAGAGCATGGACAACACCTCACTGACTAACACCGTTCCAAACTCTGGTCAATCAGCCAACGTATTGGAAGGTATCGGCAAGGGTGACGTACTCTGCTTGCAGAAGGGAGCAACAAACACCTATTTCCAGGATCTGAAGATGTACAGCAGTATGGGCGATGCCAAGGGTCGCGACATCATACTCAACGACCAGAGCAACAAGACCATCTGTAAGAACGTAAACCTCTGGGCTTACCAGGACACCTACGTATCAAACAACCAGAATGGTAAATTCTACTTCGAAGACGGAATCCTTCGTGGTCGTACCGACTACCTCTGCGGTAAGGGTGATGTATATTATAATAATGTAGAACTCTGGATCTGTGAAAAGGGAGGCTATCTCGCTGTTCCTTCTCAGCCTAAGAAGTATGGCTACATCTTCAAAGACTGTACCATCAAGGATGCTACTGCAGCAAAAGATCTGAACGGAAATTACACTCTGGGCCGTCCATGGGGTAAGGGCACACCTATTGCGCTCTACATCAACACCAAGATGGAAGCCATCCCTTCAGCAGCTGGATGGAACGAGATGAGTGGCGGTTACCCTAAGCGTTTCGCAGAATACAACTCATACACAACAACAGGTAGCGTAGTAGACCTCAAGGACAGAAAGAAAGTTTACGATGCCTATGATTCAAAGGATGGTGACAATTATGTAAACCGTCGTAATGAAACAGCAGGAGACCCTATCCTCACAGCAGAGGAAGCTGCAACCTATACCATTGAAACAGTAATGGGTCAGGATGATGACTGGGATCCAACTGCAGCTACCGAGCAGGCATCAGCACCTAGCAACGTTAAGCTGAACGGTACAACCCTCGCTTGGGACAACAACGACTACGCTCTTCTATGGGCAGTATGCAAGAACGGCAAGGTAGTTGACTTCACCATCAAACCAACCTACCTCGTAGATGATGCATCAGCAACATGGAGTGTTCGTGCAGCCAACGAGATGGGAGGACTGAGCGAAGCAACAGCAGCAGTTCTGGGCACAGGCATCCACAACATCGCCTCAGCTACAGATGCAGCAGTCATCAAGACCATCATCTTCGCAGCCGACGGCACCCAGCTCTCAAATCTTCAGAAGGGTATCAACATCATCGTTAAGACCCTGGCAGATGGCAGCAAGAAGACAAGCAAAGTCATCGTAAAGTAATGAAGCACAGATAATAAGTAAATAGATTGACAGATAACTATCAGAGTGCAATATCCCCATCCTCATTCAGAAGGGTGCCGGATATTGCACTTTTTTTGTTCCCTCAACACCCGAAACAGCAGAAATGAAAACAGAGAAAAACGGACCGTCGAAATGTAAAAAGCAGAGTATTTACGCAAGAACCTGTAAACGTTTACGTATATTTTTATCTCAAATATACCCATAATCTCATATTTTTTATATACTTTTGCATCAAGAAAACCAAGACTTAGCTGACGCTACGCATTCAGGTTACCCTCATCGGAGCCTTCGGGAGCCAAGAGGAACAGCCATGATAAAGCAACTGCTCAGGACTGGGATTCTACTTAAAAACATTAAGAAAAAACATTAGAAAATTAGTAATTTAGAATAAGTTTTATCTAAACCTAAAGTGTATGTCTGGTAATTTTAGAAAAAAGAAAATTGCTTTGGCAGGCGCACTGATGTTCGTAGTAACAAGTGTATCTGCACAAACAGTAAAAGGCGTCGTTACTGACAATACGGGCGAGCCAATCATCGGCGCATCTGTCATGGAGGTAGGTGTAGCTGGCAATGGTGGCGTGACCGACATTGACGGTAACTTCACTGTAAACTTAAAAGGCAAGAGCAAGAAACTGAAGATTTCATACATCGGTATGAAAGCGAAAGAAGTAAGCGTTGCAGGTAAAGAAACTATCGACGTCAAGCTTGAGGATGACAACACCACCCTCAACGACGTGGTTGTTATCGGCTATGGTACAGTCAGAAAGAAGGACCTCACAGGTTCTGTATCTTCTATCAGCGACAAGCAGATTGCCAATATTCCGGTATCTAACGTAAGCGAGGCGATGACCGGTAAGATGGCGGGTGTAAATATCACCACCACCGAAGGTTCACCAGATGCTGACGTGAAGATTCGCGTGCGTGGTGGCGGTTCCCTCTCTCAGGACAACTCTCCACTCTACATCGTTGACGGTTTCCCTGTAAGCTCTATCAGCGACATCGCTCCTAGCGAAATCCAGAGCATCGACGTGTTGAAGGATGCTTCCTCTACAGCCATCTATGGTGCCCGTGGTGCCAATGGTGTTATCATCGTTACAACCAAGAGCGGTTCTGAGGGCAAGACCCAGGTGAACTTCAATGCTTCTCTCGGCTACAAGAAAGTATCTAAGTTGGTAAAGACTATGTCTCCATACGACTATGCATACTATCAGTATGAGTTGGGTAGCACTGACTATGGTAACTACAACGACCTCGACATCTGGAAGTCTATCGAAGGACGTGACTATCAGGATGAGGTATTCGGCCGTACAGGTAACCAGAAGCAGTATAACGTGAACGTAAGCGGTGGTACCAAGGACCTGAAATACAACATCGGTTTTTCTCACAACGACGAGAAGAGCATCATGCAGGGTTCTGGCTATGCCAAGAACAATGTAAACGCCAAGATTAATGCCAACTTGAACAAGTGGTTATCTCTCGACTTCAATGGCCGTATGGCTTTCACAAAGCTGGATGGCTTGAATGGTGGTGCAGATACCAACGAGTCGAGTGCAGCAAACTCAGTTGTTGCCAACACCGTAAGATGGAACCCGGTAGAGCCTCTCTCCAGCTCATCGGACGAGGATGAGGAGAACAGCACATCAACACGCCGTAACCCAACAGAGCGTATCACCGATACCTATAAGTATCAGGAGCGTTTCCAGCAGAACTACAATGTAGGCTTAAACTGGAAGCCATTCAAGAACATCACATTCCGCACTGAGTTCGGCTATGGTTGGAAGTATAACAATACCGACCAGGTTTGGGGTTCTAACGCAACAACCAACTCAAAGTATGGTTACAACGGTCAGCCACAGGCACAGTTCGTTCGTTTGGAAAACAAGAACTGGCGCAATGCCAACACCCTGACTTACGACAACAAGAAACTCTTCAATGGTCGTGACCGCCTCAATGTATTGGTTGGTCAGGAGTGGAGCAGCAGCCAGGACGTAACCCGTACCAATACTTCTGTAGCTTTCCCAACTTCATTCTCAACCCATGAGGTTTTGGCAAACACAGCAGCAGGTACAGCACTTCCTAACGAGGGTAACATCAAGGCTGAGGAGAACATTCTCTCTTACTTCGGCCGTATCAACTATACACTCAACGACAAGTATCTGGCTACTATCACACTTCGTGCCGATGGTTCCAGCAAGTTTGGCAAGGACAACCGTTGGGGTCTCTTCCCATCAGCAGCCTTGGCTTGGCGTATGTCTGACGAGGAATTCCTGAAGGGTGCTTCCAGCTGGCTTTCTAACCTGAAGGCTCGTCTGAGTTTCGGTACTGCCGGCAACAACCGTATCAACTCTGGTTTGCTGACTACCACCTACTCAATGGCAGACAACACTTCAAAGGCTCCATTCTTCGATGAGAACAGAGTTTCTATGCTTGAGCATGGTAAATATCTCTATAATCCAGACTTGAAGTGGGAAACCACAGTGACCCGTAACTTCGGTATCGACTACGGTTTCTTCAATGGACGCATCAGCGGTACATTAGACTTCTACTGGAATACAACCAGGGACCTCTTGATGCAAAGTATCGTTCCTGCCAACACAGGTTACTCTTACCAGTACCAGAACTTCGGTAAGACCTCTAACAAGGGTGTTGAGCTGGCGCTCAACGCAGTAATAGTAGACAAGAAGAACTTTGGTTTGAACTTCAACTTCAACGTATCTTACAACAAGAACAAGATTGACGAGTTGAACATGGAGAACCCATGGCAGAGTTCTAATTGGAGTGGTTCTACCATTGCCAAGTACGAAGACTTCCGCGTAGAGCAAGGCGGTCGCCTCGGTGAGCTTTGGGGCTACAAGAGCAATGGTTTCTACACAGTGTATGATGCCGCAACAGGCAAGGGTGACTTGGTATTGAAAGCCAACGGCACTTGGGCACTGGCAGATGGCGTAAAGGACAACAGCTACAAGCTCTTCGGCGGTAACCTCTATCCAGGCGTTGCTAAGGTAGAAGTTGATGAGAATGGTGATGCAGTGAAGCAGCGTCTGGGCAACACCGTACCTACCACAACAGGTGGTTTCGGCTTTGACGGTCACGTTGGTAACTTCGACTTCAACCTGTTCTTCAACTACTCATTGGGCAATAAGCTGGTGAACGGTACCAAGCTTGCCAACTCATTCTACGCAGGTTCAGCCAAGAACTATAACCTTGTAGATGATTTCAACGTAGGCAACCGTTATACATGGATTGACCCAGCCAACGGTGAGAACATTGGTCGTCCTTCAGCTAATCTGATTACAAAATACGGTGGCGTAGAGAATGTAATGAACCGCTTGAACGAAATCAATGCCAACGCCAATATCTACAATCCAGCAGGCGTATCAACCATGCAGCTCATCAGCTATGCTGTAGAAGATGCATCATTCCTGCGCCTGCAGAACGTAACAGTGGGTTACACGCTGCCAAAGAAGTGGGTAAACAAGTGCTACATCCAGAATGTACGCATCTACTTCACAGGTTACAACCTGCTTTGCTTCACCAACTACTCAGGCTACGATCCAGAGGTTGATACAAGTTCTAAGAGGAACCCAATGACCCCAGGTATCGACTATGCAGCTTATCCAAAGAGCCGCACCTTCGTAGGTGGTATTAATGTTACATTCTAAAATTTATAAGATAATAACAATGAACAAGATATTATATGCATTTGCATTGGCAGGCGTATTAGGATTGTCTTCATGCTCAGACTTTCTGGATCAGACATCTCCATCAGAGATGACTGCTGAGAATACCTACGCCTCACCTTATTATACCAATCTTCGCGTCAATAAGCTCTATGGTGGCATGGGACAGGACCGTACCTACGCACAGGACTTGTCTATCGTATGGAACCTGAACAGCGACTGCGAATTGATTGACGGTCTTGGAAGCAATGCTACCAATACCTCAAACGAGCGTGGTAACATGAACTACAATATGGACCCAGGATGGAGCAAGATTAGCGGTGTATGGGATGCTGAGTATGGTATCATCGAGGATGCCAACCAGGTTATCGAGGGAATCCGCAGTAGCGCTACATTAAAAGCTGGCGGTGCTAACCAGAAGTCGATGGAACGCAGCCTCGGCGAAGCGCTCACCATCCGTGCCATGGTTTACTTCGACCTAGTTCGTATTTTTGGTGATATTCCGTTCAAGAGAGAAGCATCAAAGTCTGACCTGAGCAACGCTTACCTGGAGAAGACCGACCGCGACGTAATCATGGATTCCCTGATGAACGACCTGGATGAGGCTATCAAGTATCTGCCATGGGCAGACCAGGTATCAGGCTATACCACAGAGCGTACAACCAAGGGTTATGCTCACGCACTCCTGGCGCAAATTGCCATGACCCGTGCAGGATATGTAATTCGCGAGAAGGCTAAAGACGGATATGAGACTGCATCTTACAGCGATGCAACCTATCCAACACAACGCCCAGGTGCTGCCGACCGCAAAGCTCTCTACGAGCGTGCCTTGAAGCACTGGTCAGCCATCATCAATGACAATACCCACAGCCTCAACCCATCTTTCGAGAACGAGTGGTATCTGATTAACCAGCTTTCTCTCGACAAGACATATCACGAGAACCTCTTCGAAATTCCTTTCGGTGAGAACGTAACTGGTGAGTTGGGTTACACAGTAGGTGTCCGCATGAATGGTGTTACTTCAGAATATGGCTATGGTAACTCATCTGGTAAAATGAAGGTTACAGCTCCTCTGCTCTATTCCTACGACAAGAAGGATACACGCCGTGACATCACATGCGCTAACTTCGAAATCAAACAGGACGGCAGCAATACAGTTGAGAACATGCTGAAGAATGCTCCTTTCGGTATGTATGTAGGTAAGTGGGATGCCCGCAAGATGAACAATACTTGGTTGCAGAACAACCTGAAGGCAACAGCTAAGCACACTACAGGTATCAATCCTGTGAAGATGCGCTATGCTCAGGTATTGCTCTACTATGCTGAGTGTATGAACGAATTGGCAGGTAATCCAGATGCTAACTACGAGGGTTCTGCCAATGGTATGACTGCCCGCCAGGCTTTGGAAGCTGTACATACCCGTGCCTTCAACAAGGCTGACAAGGACGAGGCAAAGGCATACGTAAACAATATCGCTTCTGACAAGGACGCATTCTTCAAAGCTCTCGTTCAGGAGAACATGTGGGAGTTTGCAGGTGAAGGTATCCGCAAGTACGACTTGATTCGCTGGAACCTCCTGGTAGAAAAAATCAACGAGTTCAAGCAGACTTATCTGAATGAGCTTGCAGATGGTACTTACCAGAAGACCATTTACTTCAACTATCTGGATGAGAAGAAGACAAAGATTGACTTCTCTAGCGTAACATGGTATGGTATTCCTGACGGAAAGACAGCTGCTGACTACGATGGCAGCATCGACTCATTCGGCGCAGCTAAGTTGGATTCTGGTTCAGATACACAGGTTGACGTAAACCTGCCATCTATCAGCAGCGGTTTGGTTGGCGATAACGTAGCAGTGAAGAACCGCTATCTCATGCCAATCGCTTCTACAACCATCTCTGCAACCAACGGTATGATTCACAACTCTTATGGTTATGCAAACTAATTCATCTTTAATCAAAAAAGACAAGAAAATGAAGAGCATTAAAAACATATTGGGCACAGCATCTATGATAGCATTGACTCTGTCGGCTACATCTTGTACCGATGGCAATGACTGGGACGTAGATGGCAGCCTGTCAAGATTGTTCGGTCTCAACGGTGACAAAATCACCGTTGAAACTGCCGAAACATCAGCTACGGTTACATTCTCTGCCTTCACATCAAAAACAGTTCCTTCACCAGAGTACTATGTATTCGAGGTAAGCAAGGATTCTCTTTACGAAGGTGTTGAGAATGCTACCATCATCAAGTTCGGAGAAGATAAGACTTTGACTTCTTCTCCAGTAGTTCTCTCTGGTCTCGATGGCGACAGCAAGTACTACATGCGTGTAAAGGCTATGTCTTCTACTGTTAACGAGTCCAAATGGGTTTACTACAAGGATGGTTCATCTTTCAAGACAAAGGCTGAGCAAATCTTCAACAATGTAGAGGCAACCGACCTCTTCGAGAATCACGTGAACTTGAGCTGGACTCCAGGTGCTGATGTTACTCACATCACTTATGCTAACGCTAACGATGCAGAGAACATCCAGACTATCAATCTGACAGCTGAGGAAAAGGCAGCTGGTAAATATACTCTTGCTGGCTTACAGCCAACAAGCACTTATACCATCACTATCTATAAGAATGACGTAAAGCGCGGCCAGTTGCAGATTACAACTCCTGCTGCCATGCCAGCAGCTAACTATAAGTATTCTCTTTCCAGCGATGTAACAGTCATCTCACAGACGCTCATCGATGAGATAGCAGAACAGGCTAAGGCTGCAGCAGGCAACGAGACAAACTATAGCGCAACCATCGGTATCCCAGCCGGTGCCAAGGTAGCTCTCTATGGCACAAATGATACAGACGGTGGCAAGACCAACGTAACCATCCCAGACGGAATGTCTGTTACATTCTTCGGTTTGGCAGGAGGCGAGACGCCAACCATCACCCTCGACAAGAACTTCGATGTTGCAGGTTCTCATGCATTCATCAAGTTCCAAAACGTGAAATTGGAAGAGAATGGTGCTGGCTACTTCATCAACCAGAGCAAGGCATGTACCGTAGGCGAATTCACTTTGGAGGATTGCGAGGTTAGCAATATCAAAACATCATTCTTCCGTTTCCAGGGAAGTGATGCTAAGTCTGTCGGCAAACTTACCTTGAAGAATAGTATCTTCACCAACCTCTGTGCAGGTTATGGTTTCATCCACATTGATGCAAAAAATGGTGCAGGTCATCTCGACAACGTAGAGATTGACGGCTGTACATTCAACAGCATCTGTGTAACAGGTAAGGTATTCATCTACAGCAATAAGAAAGATATGCAGGATATCACCATCAAGAACAGCACATTCTACAACTGTAATGGTAACGGTCAGTACTTCGTTGACTTCGGCAAAGATGCCAAATTTGGACCAAACACATTCACAATTGAAAGCTGTATCTTCGGTAAGAGCGCAGATGAGAAAACCGACAAAAACATCAGAAGCAAGACTCCAGCTACTGTAGCCAACAGCTTCAGAACAACAGACTTCTTCAAGGTGATTAAGGGCGTAATTGATACAGAATTCAGCTCTGAGCAGTTATTCACTGACCCAGCCAATGGCAACTTCACCATCAAGGCTGGTACTTTGAAAGAAAAGGCTGGTGACCCACGCTGGTATGTAGTAGAGGATTAATCCATAAGATAAGGATTAACATCTCATATAAATTTAAGAAAAAGTGCAATGCTTATATGGAGCATTGCACTTTTTTTTATTTTCTCTTCGTAAGCGGCTCCGCTTACCAATGTTCCCGAAATTACATCACGACGTAGCAATCGGCGCGTCACGATGCAGTAACAGATACGTCGCGACGTAATTCCGGCTACATCCTGCTCACATCAAGTAAGCCTCATTTGAGCTTCAAATAAGCCTCTTTAACCGTTCAAGTAAGCCTCACTTGAACTTCAAATAAGCCTCAGTTAAACGTTACGTAAGGCTCACTTGCAAGCCTGAATTACGCAATTAAAGGCAATATTGTAGAAGAAACACTAGTGAAAACGTTTACGTTAGATTTTTCAATTATTTTGTTCGTTGTTTGAGATTTTTCACTACTTTTGTAGCAGAAATCTAAAGATTATTATCAAAAATCTAAGATTTCTTATGATCTATTGAGAATCAAACACGACTACAACTAATCGCAAATAAGTTCAATTAGACCAAAACTTAACAAGATATAATAATAACCTACAAAACAAACATCGTTATGTATCAACAACTGAAACGTGCCAGCATGGCACTGACCTTGAGTTCGGTTTGTTTCCTCGCTTTTGCGCAGAAAACAATCCAAGGTACCGTTAAGGATGCTAATGGCGACCCAATGATTGGTGTAACCATTACTGACCAGAATGGCAAGGCAGGTGGCATCACCGACCTTGACGGTAAGTTTACCATTCAGAACGCAGACCCTAATGCGGTCTTGACTTTCAGCTACATCGGCTGCAAGCCTAAGAAAGTAAAAGTAGGAAGTCAGAAAACATGGAACATCGTACTTGAAGATGACAATGCAGCCCTTGACGAGGTCGTTGTCGTTGGTTATGGTACTATGCGTAAACGCGACGTAACTGGTTCTATCGCATCTGTCAACTCAGAAAAGATAGCCGCTCGTGGTACTACCAATCTTGCAGAGTCTCTGCAGGGTTCTGTTCCTGGTGTCAACATCACCCAGTCTGGTAGCCGCGCAGGTGCAGGCTTCAATATTCAGGTTCGTGGACAGGCTTCTATCAACAAGCAGGCACAGCCATTGTATGTTATCGACGGTGTAGTTTGCGACAACATGGACTTCCTGAATCCTGATGATATCGACCGCATCGACGTATTGAAAGATGCATCTTCTACCGCCATTTATGGTTCCCGTGCCTCTGCCGGTGTCATCATGATTACCACCAAGGGCAGCAAGGGTGCAGACAAGGCACAGAAGGCTACCATCTCTTATGACGGATATTATGGTATCAAGAAGTTGGCGCGCATGCCTGAGTTTATGGATGCCAACGAGTTTATGGATTACCGTTTTGCCAGATATACCACGCTTGATGGAAAGAACTACGATGGTTCAAGCCGCAAGGGTGTTGATGCTGAAGGACATCCACATTACATCATCAAGAATACCGACTTGAATTCTGCCTTCCTTGCCCGCAAGGGAGCAACCAGCTACAAAGATTCCAAACTTTATGAACTGATGATGGATCCAAGTTTCGACGGTTACGACTGGAAGAAGATGGTTACCCGCACTGCCGCCCAGCAGAACCACTTTATCAGTGCTGCCGGTGCTACAGACAAGATCAACTACCGTGTAGGTATGGGTTATCAGGGAGAAGAGAACGTATTCAAAGGCAACGACTATGAGCGTTTCAACTTCAAGGGAGCAATGGATGCCAAGCTCTCCAAGATATTCGAGGCAGGTTTCTCTACCAACATGTCAATGAGCCGCACCCAGGACGTATGTACTGATGGTACTTATTCTCCATACGTGAATGCATTCTATTTTAACCCATTCGTATCTCCAACAGATACAGATGGCAACCTGATTCCTAACCCGGGAGCAAAGGCAGCCTTTGGTTCAGATGCACAGTTTACATCTACATATAACCCACTCATCGATTTGAATGACGGCAACTACACCAATGAGACTAAGATGTACCGATTGATGGGTAACTTCTACCTGCGTGCCAACATCATCAAGGGATTGAAGTTTACAACCACCTTCTCCCCAAACTACTCTCACAAGCGCCAGGGTATCTTCTATGCAACAGGTCTGAACGAGGGTAACGACGTAGGTTCAACTTACTACCAGAAGAACAAGACCAACTTCGGCTCTGTTGCCAATACAACCCGTGTAGACTGGACTTGGGACAACCAGTTTGACTACAACCGCACATTTGGCGACCACACTGTTGGTGCTATGGCATTGTTCTCACTCTATAAGAGCAATACAGAATACCAGTATGAGGAAGGCAAGGGAATCGCCAGCGACCACACTACATTCCACAACCTGGGAACAGCCAGCGGCGACAAGACGCTCTCAAGTTCTTATACTGAGTCATCACTGGAGTCATTCGCTTTCCGTGCCAACTATTCTTATAAGGGCCGTTACATGGCTACAGCTACACTCCGTACCGATGGCAGTTCACGCTTCGCAGACGGCAACCGATGGGGCTGGTTCCCTTCTGTAGCTGCAGCATGGCGTATCTCTGATGAAGCTTGGATGAAGCAGTTCAACAACTGGTTAGACAATGCTAAACTCCGTCTGTCATATGGTGTTACCGGTAACAACAATGTGGGTGACTATGTAACTATCGCTTCTGCTACAGGTCCATCTTATGTAACCATAGATGGCAAAGAGGTACAGGGTTATTATCCTAACGGATTGGTGAACACAGCCCTCATTTGGGAGAAGGTAAAGGAATTTGATGTAGGTCTCGACCTGAGTTTCCTGAAAAACCGCATCAATGTAACAGCCGACTTCTACAACCGTCTTTCTGATGGTCAGATTATGTCACGTTCAGTGCCTATCGAAACTGGTGAGAAAACTTCAACCTTCAATGTAGGTTCTGTCCAAAACAGAGGTATTGAACTCGGTTTGAACTTTAACATCATCAACAAGAAAGACTTCTCCTGGAGTGCGAATGTAAACTTCGCCCGCAACTGGAACAAGATTAAGGAGTTGAGTAACGGTAAGGTTGATGAGGTAGCCAACAACTGGTTTATCGGCGAACCACTGAATGTACTCCGTGACTATACCCATACCGATGTCATCACCGACAAGGGTGTAACCATGCACACCATGAATGGTGACAAGCATTATACCCTGAAGGAATTCTACGAGAAGTATGGCACAAAGTATAAGTGGTATGAAGGTCAGATGGCAGTAAACGACTGGAACGATGACGGTAAGATTGACGACAACGATAAGCAGATTTATGGCTGCACAGATCCTCGCTGGACAGGTAGTTTCTCTACCAATGTTTACTTCAAGGGTTTCGACTTCTCCATCATGTTCTATACCAAGAGCGGATTCTGGTCACGCAGCTACTTCCATGAGAAGTATATGAAGTATGGCGACCGTGGTAATGCCCACATGCAGCTGGATTACTACATACCAAAGGGAGCACCAATCATCGATCATGCAACAGGTGAGATTACAACCGCCACAGAGACCCACTACGGAAAGTATCCTTATCCAAACAACAGCGATACTTCGATGGGTGGTTACTTCGGTGACAAGGGTTCAGCCAAGGGAGAAGGTTTCCAGTATCAGAAGACCTCTTTCACTAAGGTTAAGAACATTACCCTGGGTTACACATTGCCTAAGAGCGTAGTAAACAAGGCAGGTATCAGAAATCTCCGTGTTTATGTAAACGTTCTGAACCCATTCTGCTTCACCAACTACAAGGGCTTCGACCCAGAGTGGGCATCACAGAATCTGCAGAATGGCGGTCCATCATCTGTAACCTACCAGTTTGGTGTAAATCTTAAGTTCTAATCTCATTAAATGAAGTAAACAATTATGAAAAAGATATTATATAGCGTAGCATTGGCGGCCTGCTGCATGGGAACCATGACAAGTTGCAGCGACTTCCTGGATGCTAGCAACAAGTCGAATGTAACTGCTAAACAGAGTTTTACGACAAAAGAGGGATTAAACAACCTCGTCAATAATGCCTATCAGCATCTGCAAAACGTTTATGCAGCTCCTCTGTTCACTAGCTGTTTCTCAGCAGGTACAGACATGTATGCCGATGCCCGTAACAAGATGAACGAGGCATTGAACACTTACGAGACCTTGACTCCAGAAAATACGGATATCAAGAATCTCTATACTTACCTCTATTCAGGTATACGTGCAGCCAACTCTGTGTCATATTATGCACAGACAGCCCAAGTTGATGAAAAGACTAAGGGGCAGCTTGTAGGCGAAGCCCGTGTATTGGCAGCCTACGAGTATTATCTTTTGGTAAACAACTTCGGTGGTGTGCCTATCATGAAGGACTTCCTCACCACAGCAGACACAGGATATCCTAAGTCTTCTGCTGCAGATGTATATGCCTATATCATCAGCGAGCTCGAAGATGTTATCAGCAAGAATGTGCTTCAGGCTTCAACAGCTACCAAGGGTGGCGGCAGAATCAGCCAGGAAACAGCCAAGGCGATCCTTGCCAAAACCTACCTTTCTGCAGCATGGGATCTCAACAAGCAGGAATACTTCTCTAAGGCTGCTGCTCTTGCCGATGAGGTGATTGCAGGCAGAAGACTGACTACCCCATTTGCCAAACTCTGGAAAGCAGACGGATCGGGCGATGACAACGAAGAGTTCCTTTGGGATGTGGAATATGATTTGGCTACAGCCAACAATACAACATCAGGTGGTACTGAATGGAGCGGTTACTACTGCAACTATTTGGGTGGAAACGAGGATAACATCAAGGCTACAACCTCCAGCTATGTGCCAACCCTCTATGCCCTGCATTGCTTCAAGAAGGGAGACCAGCGTTACGATGCTACCTTCATGAAGGAATTGCCAGATATAAACAAGGGAAATGCTGCAAATACTGGTTACTGGACCTGGTACAAGAATGGTGAGAGTCTTGTAGGTAAGCCAGTAACGCGATACTATTCTGCATGGTATGAAACAGATGCCGACTTTGAAGCATGGAAGGCTATAGATCCTGCAAACAGAGCAAACACCTATCGCATTCCGATGGATTCACTGAGCAAGGAAGCACAGAATATGGACGGCAGAGATATGGAATATTACGATAACCAGCAACTGGTATATGGTTCCAGTCCATGCAAGAAGTTTGACGACAGCAAGACTGCTAAGACAGAGAAGAACACCTGCTATCGCGACATCCATATCATCACTTTGCCAGAGATGTATCTCGTAGCAGCTGAGGCTTATCTGAAGGCTGGTGATAATCCTAAGGCATTAGCACGACTCAACGAGGTTCACCAACGCGCTGGCCTTCCTGCACTTACAGGAACTATCACTATTGATGACATCCTTGATGAGAATGCATGCGAGAACTTCGGCAATGAGGCACGCTGGATGGATTTGCGCAGAACCCAGACTCTGGTTGACCGCTGCAACAAATATAACCACGAAATAGAAGGCAAGGCTGCCCAGTATATCGGCAAGAAGCTTCTTCGCCCTATCCCACAGGCTGCAATTGATGCCAATGACCAACTGACATTAGCCGACCAGAATCCTGGTTACTAATCAAAGTCATTATGTTGATAAGAAAACCTATCAGGACATACGTTAATCATTAGGTTTAAGACCGTATCCTAGGGAGATAATTCCTAATGGATACGGTCTTTCTTTTTTATTCTATCTGGCAGGTAGTACGTAATCGTTTTCGTAGTTTTTCATTCACAATATGCATGCGGTAAGCAAAAATGTCGTAACTTTGCAGAAAATCTTATAGAATACAAAAATAATAAAATAAATAAACCTAAGAAGAAATGAAGAAATCAATCATTAAGACAGTCGTGCTTGCTGCGCTCATGGCTCTGCCAATGTTCACTAAAGCACAAACTTTCGCTGGTATCACAGCAGAGCAGATTGCACAGAACACTCCAGAAGGATGGACTGCCGTAGAACTGCCACAGTTGCCAACCATCACTTCGGAAAACACGTTCAACATCAAGGATTATGGTGCTTCCACTACGGCAGAAGACAACACCAAGGCTATCCAGAAAGCACTTGATGCTGTGCCTACAACAGGTGGTATGGTCGTGATTCCTGCCGGTACCTGGATGTTTGGTAGTACAGATCAGATGACAAGCAAGACCGAGGTACTCAGCATCAAGTCAAAGACTGTGCTCCACCTTTGCGCAGGAGCGACTCTGAAACTCGTTGAATATGGTAAGGCACCTAACAACAAAACGCTCTTTATCGGTTGTAAGAACAAGAACCAGAGCGACATCGTTATAGAGGGCGAAGGTGAAACTTCTATTATCGATGGACAGGGAACCCGCTGGTGGAAGGCTCGCGACAACAAGGAGACTTTCAATCCTGGAGCCATGATCCGATTCGAGAAAGGCAGCCGATTCCTGATTCGCAATCTCAAGGTTCAGAATACTCCGGGTGTCAACATCACCTTGAGTAACAGCAATGGTGCGAACCATGGTACCATTCATGATGTAACCATCTATAACCCTTCTTCTGAAACCAAGACTGAACAGCCTTCTCATAACACAGATGGTATCTCGATCTGGGGACACCACATGAACATCTATAACTGCAACATCAGTACAGGTGATGATAACGTAGTTTGCGACAATGATGCACAGTACATCCATGTTTGGAACTGCGACTTTGGTACAGGACATGGTGCTTCTATCGGTAGTTTCACCAAAAACATCAAGCATGTATGGTTCGACAACATCACCATGAATGGCACAACTGCTGGTATCCGCATGAAGACGGGTATCAACAGTGACGGTACGCTGCGTGGCGGTGGCGAGGAGGACTGGAAGTTCACCAACTTCACCATGACCAAGGTGAAGAACCCATTCTCTATCGACTGCTTCTACGACAAAAATTACAACAGCGATCCAGCCGTAGATAAGGCAAATGCCAGAGCTCTTGATAGTACTACCCCAACCTACAACGGCATTCTGCTTCAGAACGTGAAGACAACAGATGTTTGCGAAGGTAACGCTATCTTCCTGATTGGCCGCCCTGAGAGCCACATCAAGAACGTGACTCTCGACAACGTGCAGATTTCAGCCAAGAAGGGTATCGACATCCGTTTCGTAGATAATCTCGTGTTCAAGAACAACTCTAAGATTACCGTCAGCAGCGGTTCAATCTGGCTCAAGAAGTTTGATTCTACTTGGACAGACGAGTGTGATGCTACGTCTACAGGTTCAACAGTTACTGATACTAAGGGTCCTTTCACATTAAACTCAAAAACTTTGACGGATAAGACAGCCGGTTCTTTCAGCAACGGCTTCGCTATCAGCAATGAGAAGGGAAAGACATACGATACTGGTTCTGGTACCAACTATATCAAGTATAGCGCAAATCAATACACCATCATCATTCCTGACGGCATAAAGATTGTCAAAATGGATATCGAGGGAAAAGACAATTACACAGATGCAGATGCCTATCTCGGCGAGATAAACGGCACAAGCTATGATGCTTCTACCTATGTTTTTCCAAAAGACAAAAGTCTGAAAAAATATACAGTAGAGTTTGATTCACCTGTAGAGCACACGCTTACTTTCACTCCAAAGGTAAAGCAGTGCATCTTGCAGTTCACTCTCTATACAGAGACATCTACAGGCATCCAGCCAATTGCTGCCATCGCCAAGGTAAACAATAATAACATTTACGATCTCAGCGGTCGCATGGTAAAGCTCAATGCCAAGGCAGAAGACCTGCAAGGTCTCAAAAAAGGGATCTATATCTATAACAACAAGAAATACGTAGCTAAATAATTCATTTAAACATCGGTAACAATGAAAATAAAATCGCATTCACTCCTGTGCATTCTCGCCACCATCGCATTGAGTTCGCCGCTCTCTGCGCTGAGCGTGAATGCCCAGAAGGCGGTATCCAAGACATGGAATCCGAACCTGAAGAACGGAATGTACCGCAACCCGGTTATTGACGCCGACTACTCAGACCCTGACGTATGCCGTGTGGGCAATGACTACTATATGACTTCCTCTTCCTTCCAATGTTTCCCAGGCTTGCAGATTCTGCACAGCACCGACCTGGTAAACTGGGAGATTATCGGCGCTGCCCTACTCGATGACTATCCGGTTTTGCCAGAATACCAGGGCACCGAACTGGATTGGCGCAAGAAGGTACAGCATGGTAACTACGTGTGGGCACCATCTATCCGCTACCATGACGGATGGTTCTACATCTACTGCGGCGACCCTGACCAGGGACTCTTCATGACCAAGACACAAGATCCACGCGGCCCTTGGGAGCCTATCACCTGGGTGATGAAGGGAAAGGGTTTGATCGACTGCTGCCCTCTCTGGGATGAAGACGGCAAGGCTTATCTTTCGCATGGATGCGCCGGTTCAAGAGCCGGTATCAAGTCGGTACTCTTCGTTGCTCCGATGTCACCAGACGGAACCAAGGTTATCGGTCCTTCACGCATCGTATATGATGGTCATGAAGACCAGCCAACCATCGAGGGTACTAAATTCTACAAGCGCAACGGATATTATTATATCATGAGTCCTGCGGGCGGAGTGAAGTATGGCTGGCAGGTAGAACTGCGTTCCAAGAATCCATACGGTCCTTACGAGGAGTATGTGGGTATGGCACAAGGAAAGAACAAGAAGGTAAACGGCCCTCACCAGGGTGCATGGGTAGATACCCAGAACGGCGAAGACTGGTTCCTCCACTTCCAGGATAAGCACGCTTATGGTCGTGTGGTTCATCTGCAACCAGCCAAATGGGTGAACGACTGGCTCGTCATCGGTGACGACAAGGATGGCGATGGCTGCGGTGACCCTGTTCAGCAATGGAAGAAGCCAAACCTGCCATCAAGCGGTAACTTCCAGCCTAAGGAATCGGATGATTTCAACAGCGTAGATTTAGGTCTGCAATGGCAGTGGAACGGTCCTTACAGTCAGTACTGGTACTTCTGTGATGCCAAGAACTCCAAGTTGCGTCTCTATGGTGTGCAGCAGGCTGAAGATGTAAAGAACCTGTATGATTTGCCAAACCTTCTGCTCCAGAAACTCCCTACCGAGAACTTTACTGCTACTGCCAAGGTGAAGTTCATACCTAACCGCACCGAGGCTTATAAGGAGAAAGATAAGGTACTGGGCGAAAGCGCCGGCATGATCATACAAGGCATGGACTATGCGGCACTCAAGTTTGTTGATACCAAGGAAGAGGGTGTTGTATTGCAATATGTAACCTGCGAGAAGGCTGAGAAGGGAAAGACTGAGAAGGTGGTAAAGCAAGTGGCCGTCAAGACCAGCAAGCAGCCTCAACCTTACACCGTGAAGTATGCCGTAGATGATATTCCTTCTTCCCGCATCGCCACCCAGGACGTATGGCTCCGCGTGAAGGTTCATAGCGAAGGCATCGCCAACCAGATACAGGCTATCGCTGAATGGAGCTACAGTCTGGATGGTAAGAAATTCAACAAGATAGGCAATCCTTTCACTGTGCGTGAAGGCAAGTGGATTGGTGCCAAGCTCGGTTTCTTCAACACCCGTACAGCCAAGAAGAACGATGCTGCCTTCTTCGACGTAGACTGGATTCATTTCGAAAAATAACGCTTTCCAGCTAACGCGTTATTTCAGAGAATATTTTGGGAAACAAAAAATCCCCCTCATTGCAAATCAATGCAGCGAGGGGGATTAATCATTATGAGTAATCTAAAAATTCTAATTTTTCTTTTCTTCTGTAGGCTCTTCCTTTGTTGTTTTCTTGGCAGGAGCCTTCTTGGCTGCAGGCTTAGCTGCGGCCTTCTTGGCAGGAGCAGCCTTAGCAGGCTTCTCGCCATGGTGCTTCTCGGCCTCCTTCTCTATCTTTTCAATCTTAGCCTGAAGACGGACAATCTCCTTGTCCTTCATCTCAATCTCTTCATCCTGATTCTTGATGGTAGTAAGCAGGCTCTCAAGCTGATCGTTATCAACATCAGTAGGATAGAGGTCGTTTACTCGGGTGATGAAGTCGCCAAGAATGTTCATATAGTTAGTGAAAGCATCGAAAGGACTTGAATAGATACCTCTGTCAAGACCCACATTGCTTGGCTTGGTAGTCATGAAGCGGAAGTTGTTACTTGCCTGCAGGTAATCCCAGTCCTGATTGATACGTGGATCATTGGCGATACGTACACGGTCTGCCACACTGTAAAGCTTGTTGAAAGCCTCACGCTGCATCGGGTTACCCAACCATGAACTTACATCACGCTCCTCGTCTACCCAACTCAAGGTATCAGGCACATTCACCTCGCCTACCGACTTGATCTTCTTGCAGATTTCACTAGGTGTAGAGAAGGTGATGCCACGGTCCTTGGCACACTGAGGCAAAGCCTTCATAAACTCGAGGATGTTGCTTGACAGAGGCTGGGCAATACCAAGAGCAGAAAGCTCCATGAAGATATTGATAACCTGCTCCTCCTCTGGGAAGGCAGCAATCCGGTTCATATAGTTGTCGGCAAAGAGTGGATAACCGTCCCAATCGCTGTTGTTGAAGCGCAGAGATATATCATCGCTCAGGTTCACATCACGCAACAGGAGCTTCAACTTAGGGTTCAGGGCGCAATGGTAAACATAGTGAGGAGACTTCCAGCCGAGCACGTGCTTGGCACCCTCGGTGAGCATACCAATGAATCCCATGTTGGCAACATCGTTACCGATATCATCGCTGTAGATGAGCGAAGAGTTGCGCAATACGGTAGGTTTCTTTCCGAAATATTCCTCAATCTTAGTACACTGGCGCATCACCTCATCCTTGAAACTTGCCTCATTAACCAGAGAAGCAAGTCCGTGAGAGTAAGGCTCAGCCAGGAACTCTACACAACCCGTATTGTTGAGCTGCTGAAGCTTCTCCAGTACCTGAGGAGCATGAAGTTCCAACTGCTCCATACCCACACCCGAAAGCGAGAAAGCTATCTTGAAATACTTGCCGTTCTTTTCAATCATCTCCTGAAGGGCATTCAAGGCTGGCATATAAGAGCGCTCAGCAATCTCGTTGATGCTACGGTCGTTCTCGTAGTCATCATAGTAATAATGGTCGGTACCGATGTCGAAGAAGCGGTAGCGTTTCAGATGGGTAATCTGATGTATCTCGAAATATAAACAAATTGTTTTCATAAAATTTGAAATTTGAACGTTTAACTTGTAAGATGAGTAAAGCCTCAAAATTATTCATTCTTCGTTCTTCACTCTTCACTTAACCTACTTCCACCCTAAGGTTTTGAGGTACAGGTCTTTGATGCGGGCTCCCACTTTCTCCCAGGTAATCTGGTCTACTTCTTTCTTGCCTTCCTCTGAGAGATAATCGAAAAGACTCTCGTTGTGACAGATGCTGTAGATGGCATCAGCAAGGGCATGGATATCCCAGTAGTCTACCTTGATACAGTTGGACAGAATTTCTCCACATCCACTCTGCTTGGAGATAATGGTTGGTGTGCCGCACTGCATAGCTTCCAAAGGTGAGATACCGAACGGCTCGCTCACAGATGGCATCACGTAGACATCACTGTCTTTCAGACATTCATAAACCTGTTTGCCGCGCATAAAGCCAGGGAAGTGGAACCGGTCGGCAATGCCTCTTTCGGCAGCGAGATAAATCATCTGATCCATCATATCGCCCGAACCTGCCATACAGAAACGCACATTGCGGGTACGATGCAATACCATGTTGGCAGCCTCTACGAAATATTCAGGTCCCTTCTGCATGGTAAGACGTCCCAGGAAGGTTACTACCTTCTCCTTGCCCTTATGATTTGGGCGTGGAATATCCTGCCACTCCTGCTTCAATGGGTATACGGCATTGTGCATGGCGAAACACTTGCGTGGATCCTGGTGATACTGGTGAATCACCGTCTGGCGGGTCAGTTCGGATACACACATGATGCAGTCGGCATTATCCATACCGTCTTTCTCGATAGCGTAAACGGTAGGATTCACCTTTCCACGGCTACGGTCGAAATCAGTAGCATGAACGTGGATGCACAATGGTTTGCCACTCACGCGCTTGGCATGAATTCCGGCAGGGAATGTAAGCCAGTCGTGAGCATGGATAATATCAAATTCTTCAGAACGGGCTACAACTCCGGCAATGATGCTATAGTTGTTGATCTCGTCATGAAGATTTGACGGATAACCACCAGCAAAGTCCATACAGCCGAGGTCATTTACATGCATATAGTTAAAATCGGCATAGATGTGGTCACGGTAGCGGAAATAATCGTCCGGATTCATGATATTGCCTACGCGCTGCTGCACATAGTCGTGATTTACATCTCGCCAGGCGATAGGCACATTGTTCATTGCCACAATCTTGCAGGCACTGCGGTCCTCATCACCGAAAGGATGAGGCAGACACAATGTGATATCAACATCGCCCTGGGCATGAAGTCCCTGGGAGATACCAAAGTTGGCAGTTGCCAAACCACCAAATACGTGAGGAGGATACTCCCATCCAAACATTAAAACTTTCATATAGCAGTCCTCCTATTATTAATATTGATATTTTTCAAGTAACTCGAGCGCACGCAGAATCTCAGCCACATTCATGGCGAAAGAGATGGCACCACGACCTGCGAATGGAGGGTTTCCATCGAAGAGTTCGCTGATGGTACCGAGACAGTGGGAAGACATTTCGCCCTCATAACCTACCATCTGGCGTTCGATAAAGCTCAAACGGGTACGCTTATAGAGTTTCAGACTTGCCTCCATATAGAAGCCACCGAGCCATGGCCATGCCGTACCCTGATGGTAAGCATAGTCGCGCTGGGGCTGCGGACCTACATAAACAGGATTATATCCACCGCTCTTTGGCGAGAGTGAACGCAATCCCTTAGGAGTAAGGAGTTCGCGTGTACAAATATCAAGAACCTGCTTCTTCTGGTCTTGCGACAATGGAGAATAATCGAAAGCCACTGCAAATATCATGTTCGGGCGAACGCTCCAGTCCATCATATTTCCATCAACATAATCGTAGAGATAGCCATATTCATTGAGGAAGGTATCGAGGAATGCCTGCTTGGTCTGCTCAGCCAGAGTCAGGAGTTTCTGCTGGCTGTCTTCTTCGCCAACTATTCCAGCGAGAGAAGCACAGAAGCACAAAGCGTTATACCACAAAGCATTAAACTCTACGATATATCCGGTACGTGGAACTACTGGTCTGCCGTTGGCAGTAGAGTTCATCCAGGTAACAGCCTTGTCCTTACCATCGGTATAGAGCAATCCGTTCTCTTCGAGCTTCAGGTTCGGATGCTTGTTACCCTGGATAAAGCTGATAACATCCTTGATAAACTGTCCATACTTCTTGAAGCATTCTTCCTTGCTGGTTTCCTTGGCATACTGCTGCAAAGCCCAGATAGCCCACAATGGCACGTCAGGCTGCTCTATCTCAGCAATATGAACGCTGACCGGCTTGCCTTCCATAAACTCGTAGTATCCCTTCATAGCAGTCTTCATCACCAGTTCGAAGTAGTCATCTTCCTCGATAGAGAGGGTGAGACCCGGAAGAGCGATGAATGTATCGCGTGCTCTGCACTTGAACCAAGGGTAACCTGCCAGGATATAACGGTCACCGTTCTTTTCACGACGATGGAACTGATGAGCCGCATTGACCAGACAGTGGAAGAAATTGTCACGAGGCGAACGCTCATCCACTTCCTTGTCGAAGAGCTTCTTCAGGCTGACCGCCTTGATTTCTGATGTAGAAGCAGCAAAGACGATGGTTTCACCTTTCTTGATATCCATTTCAAAATAGCCAGGAACATAGAGGTCTTCGTTAGAAGCATAACCTCTCTCTTGCTCCTTTGGATATTCCACGCCACGATACCAATCTGGACAGAATTTAAACTCGTTCTTCTTGGAGAACTGCATGTAGAGATCAGGATAACCTGCATACATACAGGTCTTGATGCCATGATCTACCTCAGCATAATCACGAGACGCGGTAGCATTCTCATGAGTAAACTGACGGACACTGCGGAAAGCCAGAAAAGGACGGAAACGAAGGGTTGTAGCCGAATGGCCGTCTACCAGAGTATAGCGAATTAGAATGCGATTCTCATAATGCTGGAATACAACTTCCTTTTTCAGGATAACACCACCTACGCGATAAAGGGTAGTTGGCACTTTATCACAATCAAACTCACGAATGTACTTATGGCCCATCGGACTGTAGTTGTTGCCCTGGTACTTGTGCAAGCCGAGGTTAAACTCAGCTCCATGCTGAATCACCGTAACATCCAGCGAACTCAAGAGCACATGATTCTCATCGTCCAGTTCTGGAACCGGCACGACAAGTAATCCGTGATACTTGCGGGTATTACAGTCTACAATCGTTGAGCACGAATATGCACCCGAGCGATTTGTTCTCAACAACTCCTTAGGCAACGACTCTTGAAGATTCACCATAAGGGCCTTTTCGAATTTTAGATAACTCATAGATCTATATTAAGGTTCTATATTTTTGTTGACTAAATTAATTGCTTTCAAAGGTAACACTTTTTTGTGGTATAACAAAGTTTTTTGTATGCCATTTTTAGAAAAAATTGCCTTTTTATGTTTTAAAACATATTTTTAGACAAAAATGCTTGATTATTTCGAGAAAAAGCATTACTTTTGCACTCAGTTTTCAGTTTAAAAGATTTGTACACATGGCAGCTAGAGGAAAATACGATAAAGAAAATATAGCAATGCTGATTGCTAAGCTATGGGGAGGCATCACTGATGACCAGTTCGATTTACTGAAAGAACATCTGGAAACCAAGAAGTATAAGAAGAACGAAATCATCTACAAGAACGAGGGTACTCCCGAATATGCACTATGTCTCATAGCGGGAAAAGTGAAGATATACAAAGAAGGTATCGGTGGCAAGAGCCAGATTATCCGTGTTATCAAACCGATTGAATTTTTTGGTTTCAGAGCCTATTTTGCGGATGAGATATACAAGACGGCAGCCATGTCGCTGGAAAACTGCGTCGTTGCCCAGTTCCCGCTGGCAGTTCTCATGAAACTGCTCTCCAAGAGTTTCAACATCGGCTTCTTCTTTATCAAATATCTCAGTGTGGAAATAGGTAAATCGGACGACCGTACCGTGAACCTCACCCAGAAACATATCCGTGCCCGACTTGCCGAGGGTCTGATATTTCTGAAAGACTCTTATGGGTTAGAAAAAGACGGAAAAACTCTTGACATCCGATTGAGTCGTGAAGATCTGGCAAATCTCTGTAATATGACAACGAGCAATGCCATCCGTACGCTCTCAGCCTTTACGGCAGAAGAAATCATAAATACTGAAGGAAGGAAAATCAAAATCTTACAGGAAGAAAAAATCATAAAAATAGCAGAACTCGGATAAAGTTCTGCTATTTTTTATTTATATGTTTTACATTATACGTTTTTCTTGATACATTTCATTTATTACGGGCATATTGGTTATACGGGTATCAGGAAGTTGATAACCTCCTGAATTACAGTAATCTGGAATGAACCTACCGGTGTATTCATCAATCTGCCATCAATACCTATCAGGGCATGCTGGGCATCGAGCACCTCTACCTCTCGGGTACGGTAAGGATGCACACTCTTATGGTTGAGGAACTTACCTTTCACAAAAAGATAGATTCCCTCAAAGAGCTGGGTTGTCTTAGGATGAGATACCACCGACACATCGAGCAGTCCGTTATATGGCACAGCATTCGGGGTCTGTCCATATCCAGTTCCATTGCCTATACACATCGTCATCACTCTACGCTTGATAACATCCGAATTGATTTTCACATGCATCTTATAGTCCAGACGCTGGAATATCATCAGGATGAAGGAACAGAGAAACGACAGGGTACGTGAACCGAAGATATGATGGGTTTTTCGTCTTAGGTTCATGATGGCGGCAATGAGTCCGATATTGATACAGTTGAGGAAATAGCGACGGCATTTCTCCCCCTTCTTATTCACATAGCGGATACAACCGAGGTCAATCTTTCTGATACGACGTTTTTTCAGCGACGCCACCGTCTTCTCGATATCGCTGTCGCTGAATCCCCAGAAGTGGGCAAAGTCGTTCATAAGTCCGTTAGGAATAACACCCAGTGCCACCTCTTCTCTTTCTTTCGGATCTATCTGCATCAGACAGTTTACGGCATCATTGAGCGCAGAATCTCCACCAACGATGACAATGGTCTTATAACCATTGTTGATAAACATTCTGATGAGCCGTTCTACGCTCTTCTGATTCTCGCTCTGCACAAAGTCGTAATCCACGCTCTGCTGCTTGAGCACCTTCTCTATTTTTTCCCAGCGCTTGTTACTTCGCCAGCCTCCTCTAGGGCAATAAAGCAGCCCCCATTTATTCTCGTTTACCATTGTCTCTTCTTTGTAATTTGTCTCTTCTTTGTAATTAGAAAAATATTACTTCCGCCTAGCCATCGTTGCATCCGATTCCATCGGATGCCAGCCCTAGCCAGATTCCAGGCCGCAGCCTAGCTCCTCATCAGCTCCAAAACCGTCTCCACCTTTTTCTCCATTGGCTGCAATGCATCTACCCAATGGATAGTAAAGCCTCTGCGCTCCATACCTCTGAACCACGTCATCTGCCTTTTGGCAAACTGATGGATTGCTATTTCCAGACCGCGATACATCTCATCGTATGAAGTCTTACCGATCACATATTCTGTAATAAACTTATATTCCAAACCATAATAGATGAGATTTTCGGCAGGAATACCACGATTTAGCAGTCCCTTGATTTCATCTACCATTCCCTCATCCAATCGCTGTTTCAGTCTCCGTGAAATTTTCTCCCTTCTTGCGTCCCGGTCTATGCTGACACCGATAATCAGCGAATCAACCGCAGGGAGTTCACGTTCGGGCATCGGATGCTCCAGATTATAGCTTTCAATCTCTATCGCCCGGATAGCTCGCTGTGCTGTATCCACATCTGTGCGATTGTGCATATTAGAACAAGTTTTCGCCTTCAGCTCTTTCAGTATCAGCGTAAGTTCCTCTAAACTCTTATGAGACAATGACTCACGGAGTTCCGGGTTCTGCGGAACAGGTGAGAGATGATAACCTTTCAGCACCGACTCAATATAGAGTCCTGTACCTCCACATAATATCGGAAAAGCCCCTCTCTTCTGAATATCCTGATAGGCATCATAAAAATCCTGCTGATATTCAAAGAGATTATATTTCGTACCAGGCTCACAGATGTCAATAAGGTGATAAGGTATCTGCTTGCCATGGATGGTATAGTCAGCCAGATCCTTACCCGTACCTATATCCATGCCGCGATATACCTGCCGGCTGTCAGCACTAATGATTTCAGCGCCCTTGGCAGGGGTACCCGACAAATGGGCACCCAGGCTATTAATCCTGGCTGCAAGAGCGGCAGCAAGACTCGTCTTACCACTCGCCGTAGGTCCCAATATGGTCATCATCGAATATTTCATGCCGCAAAGTTAAATGAAATTATTGAGAAAACAAAATAAAATGAAAAGAAATTCTCACTTATAAAAACAAAAAGCCGTCCAGCATTGAAAAAATACTGGACGGCCATATACTTAATCGTTAAGAGGCAAAGAATTAACCGTTGTGCTTCTTCATGATCTTGATCAACTCAACAACCTTGTGTGAGTAACCAATCTCGTTGTCATACCAAGAAACAACCTTAACGAAGTTGTCTGTCAAATAAACACCTGCGTTAGCGTCGAAGATAGATGTCAAAGCGCAACCCAAGAAGTCAGAAGAAACAACAGCATCCTCTGTGTAACCGAGTACACCCTTCAACTCACCCTCAGAAGCAGCCTTCATAGCAGCGCAGATAGCCTCCTTAGAAGCAGCCTTCTTCAAGTTAACTGTCAAGTCAACAACAGATACGTCCAAAGTAGGAACACGCATAGAGATACCTGTCAACTTACCGTTCAACTCAGGGATAACCTTACCTACAGCCTTAGCAGCACCTGTAGAAGAAGGGATGATGTTGCCAGCAGCTGCACGGCCACCTCGCCAGTCCTTCATAGATGGACCGTCAACAGTCTTCTGTGTAGCAGTTGTAGAGTGAACAGTTGTCATCAAACCAGTCTCGATACCGAAGTTATCGTTCAAAACCTTAGCGATAGGAGCCAAGCAGTTTGTTGTACAAGAAGCGTTAGAAACGATCTTCTGACCATTGTACTTGTCAGTGTTAACACCGCAAACGAACATGTCAGCCTGGTTACCGTTAGCGTCAGCCTTAGAAGGAGCAGAAAGTACTACGTACTTAGCACCAGCCTTCAAGTGCTTCTCAGCCTTATCGTAAGCGAGGAAGAGACCTGTAGACTCAACTACGTACTCAGCACCAACCTCATCCCACTTCAAGTTCTCAGGATCACGCTCAGCAGTAACACGGATGTGGTTACCGTTAACGATCAACTCGTTCTTCTCAACGTCAGCCTCGATAGTACCGTCGAACTGACCGTGCATTGTATCATACTTCAACATGTAAGCCATGTAATCTACTGGGCACAAGTCATTGATAGCTACTACCTGTACTTCCTTTGCGTTCTCAGCCTCAACTGTAGAACGGAATACGAAACGACCGATACGGCCAAATCCGTTAATACCAATCTTAATCATTGTTCTTAATATTTAAATTAAAAGTTTAATAAAAATTACCTTTTTTAACTGCTTTCGAGCGTTCATCTGATGCTGAAACATTCAAAATTTTACGCCTTAGAGCATTTTTCTTCTTTTCGACTTTGCAACCAGAATGAGTATTAAATAAGTTAAAAAAGAATAGTAGAGTTTTAATATTGGCATTATTTTCACTCATTACATGCCATACTGACAACTCCATATTGCAAAAAGCAAAGAAAAAACTCTGCATTCTATACCTTATTATATATATAAGAAAAGAGAAAAAGAAAAACAATCAAACTATAGTTTTAATTAAAAAGATAAAAGTATGAGTAAATTTTTGAATGAATTCAAGGAATTCGCCATGCGTGGCAATGTGCTCGACATGGCCGTCGGTGTTATCATCGGTGGTGCCTTTGGCAAAATCGTAAGCTCTGTTGTAGATGACGTCATCATGCCTCCTATAGGATGGCTGATTGGCGGCGTGAATTTCGCCGACCTCAAATTCACCCTCCCTACCGTCAATGTAGGAGGTGAGGAACTGAAGGCGGCTACCATCAACTACGGTAACTTCCTCCAGACCTGTTTCGACTTCCTCATCGTTGCCTTCTGTATCTTCATGCTCATCAAGGTGGTGAACAAGATTTCCAAGAAGAAGGAAGAGGAAAAAACGGCAGAAGCTCCTAAGGCTCCGGTGCCAAGCAATGAAGAAAAACTCCTCATGGAAATACGTGATCTCCTGAAGAACCAGACATAAGAATAAAAAAGTCGCCCTCTTTGAAGGCGACTTTTAATTCTGTTTATTCCCACTCAATTGTCGAAGGTGGTTTTGAAGAGATGTCATAACATACACGGTTTACACCCTTCACCTTATTAATAATCTCATTACTTACCTTAGCCATGAAATCATAAGGAAGATGTGCCCAGTCAGCAGTCATCGCATCAGTACTGGTTACAGCACGCAAGGCAACCGGGTGCTCGTATGTACGCTCATCCCCCATCACACCTACTGAACGGACAGTAGAAAGCAATACGGTACCAGCCTGCCAGATCTGATCGTAGAGAGAAACCTCGATCTCGCCATTCTGCATGTCAGCAGGAACACCGGCAGCCAGGACGCGACGAGCTTCCTCACCACTCAACTTCACTTTATACTCACGCAAGCCACGGATATAGATATCGTCAGCATCCTGAAGGATACGTACCTTCTCAGGAGTGATATCGCCCAAGATACGGACAGCCAAACCAGGACCTGGGAATGGGTGACGAGTAATCAGGTGCTCTGGCATACCCATAGAGCGACCTACACGGCGAACCTCATCCTTAAACAGCCACTTCAAAGGCTCACACAACTGAAGGTTCATCTCCTTAGGAAGACCACCTACGTTGTGATGACTCTTGATCACCTTACCGGTGATATTCAAGCTCTCGATACGGTCAGGATAGATGGTACCCTGAGCCAACCACTTGGCACCAGTCTGCTTTTTAGCCTCAGCATTGAAAACCTCCACGAAGTCGCGGCCGATAATCTTACGTTTCTTCTCAGGGTCAGTAACACCAGCCAGGTCAGCAAAGAACTTCTCTGATGCATCCACGCCGATTACGTTCAAGCCCAAGCACTTGTAATCTTCCATCACGTCACGGAACTCATTCTTGCGCAACATACCATGATCTACGAAGATACAGGTAAGGTTCTTACCGATAGCCTTGTTCAGGAGAACGGCAGCCACACTGGAGTCAACACCGCCAGAAAGACCGAGGATAACCTTATCGTCGCCCAACTGTTCCTTCAACTCAGCAACTGTTGTCTCAACAAAAGAGTCAGCACTCCAGTCCTGCTTACTTCCGCAGATATCAACCACGAAGTTCTTCAAGAGCTGTGTACCCTGCAAAGAGTGGAACACCTCTGGGTGGAACTGTACTGCCCATACAGGCTGTTTGGTAGAAGCATAAGCAGCATACTTCACATTAGCAGTAGAAGCGATGCACTTGTAATCATCAGGGATAGCAGTGATGGTATCACCATGGCTCATCCAAACCTGAGAGTTCTCGATGAATCCCTTGAACAAAGGATTCTCCTTATCGAAATGCTCCAAGTTGGCACGACCATACTCACGGCTGTCAGCAGCCTCCACCTTACCGCCCTGGGCGTAAGAGAGGAACTGAGCACCGTAGCAGATGCCGAGTACAGGAATGCGGCCGATAAACTGGCTCAGATCTACCTTGAAAGCTTCCGGATCATGAACGGAATAAGGGCTACCGCTCAAGATGACACCAATGACTGATGGGTCATCCTTTGGAAACTTGTTGTAAGGCATGATCTCGCAGAAGGTATCGAGTTCACGGACACGACGGCCGATGAGCTGTGTGGTCTGTGAACCGAAATCCAAAATAATAATCTTCTGTTGCATAATATCTAATTTTAATTTACAGTTTACAATTTATAGTTTATAGTAATCTTGCTATACGGCATAGCCGCTATTAACTATAAACTACTAACTAACGATTTCAGGAATGCTTCCGCCTCTTTCAGCGTCTCCTGCTTTCCCACATCCATCAGCTTGAGGTCGTTCTTTACATATCCCTCTATGCGCACCTTGTCGCAATGCTTCAGATAGAAGTCCATGATAGGGAACTTGTCCGGTTCCTCCTCCATCAATGGAAAGAGCGATGGAGCAACCATGTGGATGCCCGAGAAAGCATACATCTTATAATCTTTGGGATTGAGATCAGGATAAGGACTCTTCACCTCGCCCGTTTCTATATTCGTCCATCCCACCAGTCGCATACTGTCATCAAAGAGCAAATAGCGCTTGGTCTTGCGTTCGCTCACCATCAGGCGGGCAGCAATCATATCCCTACTCTCAATCTGGTAGAATTTCTTCAGATCTACATTACTCAGAATATCCACGTTGTGGATAAGAATAGGCTCTGACTGGTTGAAGAGCGGCCATGCCTTCCGGATACCTCCACCCGTTTCGAGCAGCTTTTCACTCTCATCACTGATACGGATGTCCATACCGAAGTTGTCATGTGCTCTGAGATAATCGATAATTTGTTGGGAGAAATGATGCACGTTCACTACAATGCGAGTGAAACCGGCATCCTTCAACTGAAAGATGACACGTTTGAGCAAAGGTTCTCCCCCGACACTTACCAGAGCCTTCGGAATGCGGTCGGTAAGTGGCTTAAGGCGAGTGCCCAAACCTGCTGCGAATATCATTGCTTGCATCATTGCTAAATAGCTATTTTAAAATGTGCGTGCAAATTTACTAACTTTTTGCGAGATAGCCAAATTTGCACGCTATTTTCTATTGTTTCGCCGGCAAAACCTGTTCAATATGCTGTTCACGATGACAAATCTGCACTTCTACACCAAACTTCCGGTGAATATGTTCGGCAAGATGCTGCGCAGAATATACACTGCGATGCTGACCGCCTGTACATCCGAAACAGAACATCAGAGAGGTGAAACCACGCTGCATGTAGCGGTTTACATGATGGTCGGCAAGTGCATAAACATGATCCAGGAACTTCAATATCTCACCATCATCCTCCAGGAATCGGATAACAGGCTCATCCAGACCCGTCAACTTCTTATAAGGCTCGTATCTGCCAGGGTTATGGGTACTTCTGCAGTCGAAGACATAACCTCCACCATTGCCCGACGGATCCTCTGGAATGCCCTTACGGAAGGAAAAACTATACACTCTTACCACCAGCGGTCCCTTACCATCATATTTAGAATAGGTGGCAGGTCCGTCCTGCGGATGCGCACGATAGATATTATTGTCGGTAGTCTTATAGCCGTCTGCACGACTCAGCGCCACACTCTCTATCACCTTGAACTGTGGCAATTCGGTCAGCCTTCTCAACATATCTATCATATAAGGATAAGGGAAGACCTTGTCACCCATCTTCAGAAGATCTCGCAGATTCTGGATAGCTGGCGGAATACTATCGATGAAATGCTTCTTGCGTTCGAAATAGCCACGGAATCCGTAGGCGCCCAAAACCTGTAAGGTACGGAAGAGCACAAAAAGACTCAACCGGTTTACAAAATGGCGCACCGATGGTACCTCGGTATAATGCTTCAATGACTGGTAGTATTCCCAAACCAGTTCTCTGCGCAGTTTGAACGGATACTTAGCAGATGCCTGCCAGAGGAATGAGGCGAGGTCATAATAGAACGGTCCTTTTCTACCGCCCTGAAAATCAATAAAGTATGGATTCCCCTTATCATCCAGCATGATGTTGCGCGCCTGAAAATCGCGATAAAGGAAACAATCCATCGGTTCTGATGTCAGATCCTTGGCAAAAAGCCGGAAGTTGGCTTCGAGCTTCAGTTCGTGAAAATCCAAATCGGTAGGCTTCAGAAAACAATACTTGAAGTAGTTGAGGTCGAAGAGCACACTGTCTACATCGAATTCTGGCTGCGGATAGCAGTTCTGCCATTCCAATCCTCTTGCACCGCGAATCTGGATATTCGGAAGTTCACGAATGGTTTTCTTAAGGAGTTCCTTCTCTTTCTGATTGTAACGTCCGCCCGCATCTCGTCCGCCCTTGATGGCATCGAAAAGCGAAGTACCGCCAAGGTCTGTCTGAAGATAGCAGAGTTCATCATCGCTCACCGCCAGAATCTGGGGAACAGGCAACTGTCTGAGCTGGAAATGCTGAGCCAGATATACAAAGGCATGATCCTCATCACGACTGGTTCCTATCACACCAATTACCGTATCACCATCATGCCCAATGATACGGAAATACTGCCGGTTACTCCCCTGCCCTGCCAATTTTATGACATCAGCCGGTTCTTCACCCGCCCATTTCTTATATAGATCAATCAGCTTTTCCATCATTATTCAGTTTACGTCGTTTCCGATCATCATCAATCTTCTGTGCGAAGTTATCTCCGATAAAGAGAAGCAATAAGATACCCAGCGTAGTAAGGAACGAGTTTGTAGTAGTCATTCCCAACTCTGCCTTTGTAATATAAATGAGTCCTCCGATAACAATCAGAAAGACCACTGCTTTTTTCCAAAATTGTACGTAATTTTCATATTCGGATCCCAGCTAAATCCCCACGGATAATCACCATCTTGTATTCGCTCCACGCCCATGCCGTTGTTCCATGCTGGACAGTATTGCGTAAATGAAAACTCCTTGGTTTCATAATTTCCTTGGGCAGCAGGTTTTAATGAAAGTGTGATATTACGGTCGGCTTCCGTTGCATTTTCTTTTAGGAATACGTACACTTGCACGTCTCCTTTTGTAGTACTTGTCAACGTGCTGGTTCCGTTATAGCCGTCAAGCCAATAACCTGCATCTACAAGTGTTTGTATGTCATTGCTTACGAATTTTCCTTTCTCAACGAAGGTAACATTATCTTTATCATTGGATGTTAGAGTCCAACCTCCTGCTGGTAACTTGTTATCACATTTAATTGTAATCGGATAAATCACATAGTGCGCATCCTGCGCTTTCGGCTGGGAAACAAACTCCAACTCATATTCCGGCGTAACAGAAAGCTTGTAAGTCACAGTGGTTCCCATCTTCCATTCTGAACCTGCAATGGAAGCCGAGAGTGTGCGATCAACACCGGAAGCATTGGTGAATACCACTTCCACCGTTGCCCCTGCAGGCAGTGTCTGCGGCATCATCATGAAGGTGCCTTCAGGACTTGTGATTTCGTCTCCGTTAGCTTCAGTTCCAGTAGTCGCTTTGTTCAAAGTCTGCGAGAAATCCGCGGTCGTTCCACCCAAAGTCCATGTACCGCCAGCCATATCGTAAGTACCGGCATTTTTGACACCTTTCAAAGCCACGCTCTTGATAGAGCCTGGCTGCATCTGGCTTCCAACGGCAAAACGGACGGCGGTGCAGATATGTTTGAAGGCGAGAGGCACAGCCGCTTTGTTGTCGCCAGGTATTTCATCGGTGGTAGCCACCACGATGTCTTTCTGGTTGGCAGCGGCTTCAGGAACGATATATGCAAGAGACTTCTCTTGGGGAGAGGACGGAGTGGTCAAACCGCTGGCATCCGTTGGCGCCCAGGCATAGAATTGGAACGAATGGTCTGCTCCTGGCCAATAGTATGTTTGCTCCGTGCTCCATATAGCAGCAGTTCCAACGGATGCAACCGAGTTGGAAGCATTCGTGTCCATGTAGAACTGATTCACGAGCGTACCATTCTTGCTCCAGTATGCCAGCACATGGAACTTGTCATAGAAATTGTCTTTGCCAACAAGCGTTGCGCGTGTCAAGACCTGTTTGCCCTCGAAGCCAGACACGTTGATACCTTCCGAAACAATGGCACGGACACAAAGTGTGTCTGCCGAGTCGTCCGACCGCAACAAGAAACGGCCCGCGGTATATCCTTCGTCATCACTACAGGCATATCCCCTTGTCTGCACGTTCTTATCGGACGATATGCCAAAACAAATGTTGTCGCAGGCTTTCTCCAGATTCCCGCTTTCGAGAAAGCCCTCGTTATTGCACGAGAAAAGTAGCATGCACAACAACACCGTCGCCATGCCGCCCGACATCCAACTCGGATTATTCTTATGTACCTTCATTTCTTCTGTGGTTTTATATTTGTTAGCCAGAAGCAATACGCCCAGGCTGTTAGTGAGTGTAAGGGGACATTCAACCCCTTACACCCTGTTGGTAGATGGTCTATTCCATGAATGATAATTCCAGAATACACGATGCTAAACCAGTCTTATGAAAGATGTTGGATTAGATGCCGCTCGAGGTTGTGGGAACGTCCAATTTTTTGTCAGCTTCTGTTTTCCAAGCTCCAATACCATTCTCAGTAACAGTAAACTTGATCTCATTAAGTTCATCTGGGCCTGTTATATTTTTATGAGTCAAAGAAGCCTTGAAATTATAGCAGTAACCGAGCTTGAACTCAACATTCTTGATTTCTACTGTATGGTCGTAAATACCCAACAATACGTTACCCTTATACAATTCTGCTGTGAAAGTTACAGTATATGTAGCGGAACCACCCATCGGGATCATCAGCTTTTCGTTGTAGCTTTCAAGAGTTGCAGCGTTAGCAATGACGGAAGCTTCAGTAGTGGAAGAATCGGCTACTACATTACCGAAGTTCAATTCAAGATTTTTATTCGTCTGACCACCCCACGTGTTACCAGCAGCGGCTACTGTCAAAGTACCCTTTTCGTAAGCATCCTCGATTTTTACATTGCTCACTTTAATATTGTAACCCGCACCCACTGCATTCTCGAACGAGAATTTCACTTTTGAAAGCTGGTGGTTGAATGTCATGGAAACAGGTTCTGTGTATGTCGGTGTTACAGCCGTTCCTGCAATTTGCGTAGGTGCTGCGTGAAGCAAGTCAACCTGATCTGCATCAGTGTTGGTGAAAGCAACTTTCATTTCTACCTTTGTGGCACCTTCAGGCAATTTCACATCAGAAACATTTGCCGCACTGTGAGGCGCAATGGCACCGAAAGTGTAAGTATTGCCAGGAACCCAGTACTGCACATTATCGTATGACCAGGCAGCACCTCCTTTAGACACCTTCACACCATCGAAAATCTGACCATTCTGTGTGAAACCATACACAGCGAAGTCATTCAAAGATGTTGTTGTGAAACTCGGATCCACGACACTGCGTGTTCCGTTGTTCACGAACGCATTGCTGAAACCGATGGCCTTCTGCTGGGCCATTTCCACTGTTTCGTCGTTGCTACAGCTTGCCAACATGGCTGCTGCCGTCAATCCAATCAAAAAAATCTTTTTCATTTGGTAAAAATTTTAATTGTGAATAAATATATGGCTCTGCGAGATTTAGTGTGAATTGACATGCCGAATCCCGCAATTAACGGCATGAGAATTATACTTTTTGCTATCATTATGAATGAGAGCGAAGACCTACTACTCCAAGAGAATGATGACTGGTAGATAGAGAATATCGTATGCGATGACTCCGTAGAGGAAATACGTATTACACTCGGTTTGATAACTCTCTATACAAATCAAAGAGGAAGTTCTACGTCCTCATATTTTCCCCAGTCTTTCACGTCTACATCAAAGCCAGAGTTGCCTTCCTTACCCTCTTCATCGGATATTTCGATGCCCTTCACCACGATGACGCCTCCACGCGGTTGCGCCGCCACCTGGTCGGTCACGTCGAAATCGAACGACTTGATTTTTCCGTTCTTCAAGCGCACTTCCAGATTCAGCCCATACTTACGTTCGGCCCTTCTTCCGTAGTGTTCGTTAGGGAAATCAGGTATTCCGAAAGAACGCACCAAAGCCTGTGTGCCAAAATTTTCCACCGTACAATCATACAGCACGGTTGCGGCTTCATCTGACGTGTGCCCACTGTTCAGCCATACCGCCTGCGCCATACCAGACAAGGCTCCGCGTGCCAGAGACACGTATTTCACCCCGTGGCTGAACTCGTAACGCACCAGATAGGTGAACACCAGCGGGTGCATGGTGACAGGTATCACGTCGGGTTCTGTCGTATTTTTCGCCACGTACGACTCCATGTAACTGCCGTAAAGCATATCGGGCTGGTTCACCGTGTTCTCGTCTTTCTTGTCCATATAAGAATTTCCGAGATAAGAGGAACGGGTACGGGTGCGTGTGGTGGCCTTTGCCAAAGCGAACGACTGCATTTCGTCGAACACGATATATTCCGTGTCGTTGTTGAAGAACAGCAGGGAGTGTTCCCCCGGACGCATATAAACGACATCCCCCTCGGGAGCTATGTTGAGAATCTTGTCTGAACCATCTGCGTTGTACACCTGCACGCGCAATCCATTTGATATTCTGGGTCGCAAGGCATCGTATTCCATGCCGAACGTTTCCTGCCACGCGGGATAGTTCTTCCAATCCGTACCATTCTCGTAGGTGTATTGCCATTCCTTTTCATATTCCGCTTCCACGCGCACCTCGGATTTCGGGGCATGCAGGTCGTGGTCAAAACACAATTCCTTGTGCTCGCATGACGAAAGCAGCATGAGCATTACCGCGAGCAAGGGAACGTATTCCATCACAGTGTATAACCTTTTCATTTCACGCCTCCTTTCTTCTTGTTGCAGTTACCTCTTCCGAGAAGCCATACCAGAGAAATTTCCGCCTTCGTGGGACCGAACCAACGGCGGTTTTTAGTGGCCTGCCATACATAGTGGCCGTCCAAGGGAATGTACTTGTAGTATTTTCCTCCCCAATAGCCCACGCCAAGCGTGAAGTCGATGTTCAGGCGGTTTGCAACGGACAGCGAGTAACCATATTCCACGCCTGCCGCGTAATTCGACTTGTCCCAAAGCATTCCGCCGGGTTCACCGCCCATGTAACCTTTGCCTCCCCATTCGAAGTCGTAAGTGAACACCTGCCCATATATGCCTACATGATGTCCGGTGAGCGGCTTTTCACAGGCCTTCTTACCAAGCCAGTAGCGCACGGCAAGGTCGCCGCCATAGATGCGCCAATAACGGTGACTGCTGTTCTTTTTCCACCAGCCGTACATCCAGTTGCCACTGATTGACCAGTTCTTGCCCAAGTAAAATTCCCCACCGATATTGAGAACGGTCAGCACGTCATAGAGCATATTGGTCTTGAGGGCCATATAGAAAGGTTTTGAGGTTTCAGGGGAAACCGCCACGAGCGTGTCCTCGTCCTCCACAACGGCTGTCGTGTCTGCAGGAGCTGGCACGACCGGCTCTTCCTTCTCTTCCATGACAACCTTTTTTTCCTCGATTACTGGTTTTTGACGGACTGTCACGAGAATCACACTGGCATTACGGATTTGGCCAAAAAAATGTTTGTACATGTAACGCCAAGAACGGCCATATTGCAACTCCATCAGGCGTTTCTTGCGGCTGTCAACCAATACACCTTTATTATTATAGGTAAATTCGGGCACGTTGCGCAACACGTCCAACGCCTCTTCCTTGTGGGGCATGTCAGACACCTCGACCAGCTCCGCGAGGCGTTCCCACGCGATAAATCCCTCGGGATGTGAAATGACACCATTCGGAAGCGATATGCGTTCACGTACATAACGCTCCAGCGAATTGCGGCGTTTTTCCGCCAATTTCCTGTTTAAGGATAAGCCGCCCTCGGGTGAGGCTGAACCGCAGAAAGAAACTTCGACCAATTCGAGCGTGCTGTCTTTTTTCACACTTTCTAAAAACGATACCACATCAGACAGGCTCGCGGCGTTGTTGCCGTAGGCCGTGTCCAGTGTCGAGTTGCCAACCGGAAATCCGATACAGACCTCTTTCCGGTTCTCTTGCCCGAACGCCTGGATACATCCGATCAACATAAACGCTGATACTATTAAACCTCTCATGTGCATATTGTCTTTACTTTAGCAATGGTAAAATAATAACATGAACAAT
>OHTJ01000115.1_pt1 | contig 32461 bp, 25 predicted proteins | sample 1578921 | NCBI WGS metagenome assembly OHTJ01 (sample SAMEA3879582, study PRJEB24766) | human gut metagenome | biome: human-associated habitat; feature: feces | place: USA | collected 1985/1987
AGAAAATTATAAAGCAATCTTTCTTACTTTATTTGCTTCTTTTACTACATATACTCCACGAGGAAGCGATTTGAGGAAATTTCCGTAACTTTCCGCAACATTCTCTGCGGCTATACGCTGAATTAGGACTCCGTTGGCAGAATAGATGAAGACGTCCCCCTTTGCTGCTTCCGTTTCTGGTACATTGATACCTGATGGTTCTGTTGTACCCAAAAGAGTATAAGCATCTTCTATGGTGTTGTAATAGTAAGCCTTTATAGAAGTTAAACTCTTTCCTTCTAGGGCAACCGCTGCCTGTGGAACCAATATGTGATATGTAGTCTTAGATTGGCTGAAAATTGGCTGCGTGGTCTCATAACTATAGTCTGCACCATCCGCGACAATCTCCAATTTAATCTTGTTTTGGAAATTATTGGTGGAAGGGTTGACAAAGTTCAACTCAAACGCTCTTCCTGAAACGGTTTTATCGAAAGGATTCTCAACCTCTATGATGTCTTTTTCTAAATACAGTTTAGGGTTCCCCAAATGATTGTCGGGTACAATTATCTCAGCCTTGCCACCATTGACTTTAATTTCTGCTTCTGTAGGAGCGGAAATCCACACCTTGCTCCATGTGGGTTCTATATCTGACTTGGAATATAATACCAACTTATAGTTGCCATCTTCAAGAGTTGTAGGCAACGCAAAATCCAAGTGACGTGTTTCCGCAAACTTGTTTCCGGCGCTCAGTCCATAGGTACGTTGACGCAGGATGTCGATAAATTGGCCGTCTTTTTCAAGTCCCCAACCATAGTTTACGGTCGCTTTCTGCAAACTATAGTTTCTGAGATTGCAACTGAGCGTGAACTTCTCGCCCAAATTTACTGTTATCTGTCTCAGTAAGGTGTCCATATTCAAGATGATAGCTTCCTCAGAAATACATCTCTGCAATGGATAGTCTGTGTATTCTGGTGTAGGGTAGCAGTTGATGACCATAGCTTGTGTGGCGTTATAGCAAACGCCACGACCACCTGGCTTAGTACCACTTTGATTAAGCACATTGATGTCTGCAAACTTATCACCACTACCAGAATGTCCGAAATTCACATGATACTTGCCTTCTGAATCAAGGCCATCAATTACAAACATGTGCCCAGCTTCTGTACCATCAAACAGCCATGTGCCACGGTAGAATACAGGATGGCCTGCTCGAAGCTGCGTATTCAGCATTTCTATCCACTCTGCTGTAGAATAGTGTTGACGACGCAAATATCTTGCATCCTCAGAAATATGGAGGTTGTGCTGCAAGCCATAAAGCATCTTAGCATAATTGTTGATAGAAGTTGCCGAGCCATATTGCGCATACATTGCAGCACCACAAGCATATACTAAATCAGCAACAGCCTTGGCTTGTTGTTCGGTATATTCATCTCGATAATCTTCTTTAATATTATCCCAGTCAAAAATGTAGTTTTCAAAATCAACATCCACTGCATACTTATTTGCTCCGCTTTGGTACGAAACACTTCCATAACCATGAGTAGGTTGCTTATACTTGGTTAGTATCTGCGCAACAGCCACAGGTCCACATCCTGCCGCTGAATTATCTGGGCAACTGTTATTATACGGTGCTGTCTGACTATACTTTGTTGTAAGCATTGGCACAACTTCTTGTGCCGACACAGCTATATTACAAAAAAGTAATGTAGCAGCAAGCAACCTTGTTGATGAAATCTTTCTTTTACTTATCATACTTTATCAATTGTTAAGTATATCACCAATACAGCGTCCCCGTTATTTTCCAAGCAGTTACGCGTTTAGGTTTAGAAAAAATGAGTTACTATAGTTTTTAGAGCGAAGAGAAACCTAAGCGCACCCCGTCACCTCACTTGTTTTCTCAACATTGAAAAATGGAAGCATAGCCCGATAGTCCTTATCCCCGTCTTTCATGCGAGTAAGGATATCCTCTATGTACCTACCAAAAATCAAATTGTTCATCTTGCAGCTTTCATATAGAGAATACATGAATCTTAGATTTTCGGCGGGCAAGCCGCTATGGCTTTTCACATTAATCGCCGTTAATCGAACATTAATCGGTCGTTAATACTTTTGGACTATCGCCGTCAATCGGACGGTAATAGTAAATGCTCCCCATCGCAGTATCGCTCTGCGCTTTGCCGCCACTCGGATGGGGATCGGGATTCTGTTAGTACAGGGTGTATTTGTTACGTCAAATTTTGGAGGAAAAATCCGCTGAAAAACTTGGTGGGAGACATAGATGGACGGAAATACTGGCGGCTCGTACATGGTGGAATCTAGCGGGCAAGCCGCCAGAATTTTTCACATTAACCGTCGTTAATCGAACATTAATCTGTTGTTAATATTTTATTGCCGCCAGGCCGACGTCAATCGTCATTAAAGTCTGCGATGATATAATAACCCGTTCGTTAGAACTTACGCCACACCATCTTGTTGACAATGCCCACGTAACTCTGTACAATCTTTACCACCTTGGTGCTGACATTCTCGTCCACATAGTCGGGAACAGGGATACCATGCTGGCCGTCTCGACAGAGCTCGACGGCAGTATCAACGGCTTGGAGCAATGACTTCTCGTCGATACCAGCAATGATGAAGTCACCCTTGTCGATGGCTTCGGGACGCTCGGTAGAGGTGCGGATGCAAATGGCGGGGAAGGGATGGCCGATGCTGGTGAAGAAAGAGGATTCCTCGGGAAGGGTTCCGCTATCGCTGACGACGGCGAAGGCGTTCATCTGAAGACAGTTGTAGTCGTGGAAGCCGAGGGGCTCATGCTGGATGACACGCGGGTCGAGCTGGAAGCCTGAAGCAGCGAGACGATTACGGGAGCGGGGGTGGCAACTGTAGAGGATGGGCATGTCGTACTTCTCCGCCATCTTGTTGATAGCAGTGAAGAGGGAGAGGAAGTTCTTCTCCGTGTCAATGTTTTCCTCACGATGGGCGGATAGGAGAATATACTTGCCTTTCTCCAGGCCGAGACGTTGATGAACGTCACTTGCCTCGACATCGGCGAGGTTGTTGTGGAGAACTTCCGCCATGGGTGATCCCGTGACATAGGTGCGCTCCTTAGGCAGACCGCAGTCGGCAAGGTATCTTCTTGCGTGCTCAGAGTAGGCCATGTTTACATCGGAGATGATATCGACGATACGGCGGTTGGTCTCCTCGGGCAGGCACTCGTCCTTGCAGCGGTTGCCGGCCTCCATGTGGAAGATAGGAATGTGAAGTCGCTTCGCTCCGATAACGCTGAGGCAGCTGTTGGTGTCGCCAAGGACCAGTACGCCGTCGGGCTTGGTTTGGGCAAAGAGTTTGTACGAGCAGTTGACGATGTTGCCGCAGGTAGCGCCAAGGTCATCACCGACAGCATCCATATAGACCTCGGGCTCTGCGAGCTTCAGGTCCTTGAAGAAGATGCCGTTGAGATTGTAGTCGTAGTTCTGGCCTGTGTGGGCGAGAATCACGTCAAAGTACTTGCGGCACTTGTTGATGACGGCGGCGAGACGGATAATCTCGGGGCGCGTGCCGACAACGATGATCAACTTTAATTTGCCGTTGTCTTTAAACTTAATATCTGAATAATCGAATTTTGGTTGCTTTTCCATAAATGTATTTGTTGGTACGAACACGGATTTTCGGATAAAACGGATTAGTAGAGCTTACGCTCCCATTCTAATCCATCATAATGCCCGAAATTAAACAGTAATCCAAGTTTATGACCAGTTGCTTTTAGATAATTGTAGATTTGACTTCTATGTGCATCATCTAAATGAGCAACCGCTTTCAACTCTACCATAACGTTGCCATAACAAACAAAGTCCGCCCTATAAGTTTGATGCAATTCCTTTCCTTCATAGTATATTTTCAACTCCTTCTCTCTTTCGTTAGGAATTCCGCGCTTTCTAAATTCCAATTCGAGAGCCTCCTGATATACTGCTTCAAGAAATCCAGGACCCAAAACATTGTAAACATGCATAGCTGCACCATTTATTGCGTAGCTCTGTTCCTTATTATACAACATGTCACTTATGTATCTATGATTACAAGCTTACTCGTGGCATTAAAAATCCGTTTAATCCGTGTAATCTGTGTTCGTTATTTTTCGACTTTGTCAAAGTAGGTGTCGGGCCTGTTCGGATCGAATATCTCGTTGCAGTACATGACGGTAACGAGGTCTTCGGTATCGGAGAGGTTGATGATGTTGTGGGTGTACCCAGGGAGCATGATGACACTTTGGATTTTGTCACCACTCACCTCGTAGTTGAGGACTTCGTCGGTGCCTTCCTTGCGGAGCTGGATGAGACCGTGGCCCGAAACGACGATAAACTGTTCCCACTTGGTGTGATGCCAATGCTCTCCCTTGGTGATACCGGGCTTGGAGATGTTGATGCTCACCTGTCCGCAGTTGAGGGTGTGGACGAGTTCGGTAAACGATCCACGTGGATCTACATTCATTTTCAAATCGAAGATAGCTTTTTCTTTGGGCAAGTAGCTCAAGAAGGTGCTATAGAGACGCTTGGCAAAGGAGTCTGCAGGGATCTCGGGAATCATCAAGGTCTTGGGCATATCGGCAAACTGATGGAGCAGGGCCACGATTTCGCCGAGGGTCGCCTTGTGGGTAACGGGGCAATAGCAGTAGCGGCCTACTTTTCCGAACACAGATTTCACAGATTGAACAGATTTTTCACTATCCGTGTTACCTGTGGTATCACCATTCATGGGAATAACTTCCAGGCCGTCAAACTCGCAATGGTGCTCCTCGCCCTTCAATGCGTGGATCATCTCCTCAACAAGGTCATCGATGTAGAGCAGTTCGAGTTCTACCGACGGGTCGTTGACGGTGATGGGGAGGTCGTTGGCGATGTTGTTGCAGAAGGTGGCTACGGCACTATTATAATTGGGACGACACCATTTGCCGTAGAGGTTGGGGAAGCGATAGACCAGAACTTTGGATCCCGTTTCCTTACCATACTCCAAGAACAGGTCCTCGCCAGCTTTCTTGCTGCGACCGTACTCGCTATTACCGAAACGGCCTGTCAAGGACGCTTGCTGGGAGCTGGAGAGCATCACGGGGCAAGTATTCTTATGGGCCTTCAGTGTGTCAAGCAAGGTGGAGGCGAAGCCGAAGTTACCCTTCATGAACTCGTCATTGTCCTTGGGGCGGTTGACGCCAGCAAGATTGAACACGAAGTCGCACTCCTTGCACCATGTGCCAAGTTGCTCGGGGGTGGAATCGAGGTCGTACTCGAAGACTTTCTCGATCGTCAAGTCGCCGTAGCAACGGGCCTTGCCGTCTTTGATGTTATTGAGTTGGGCGCAAAGGTTCTTGCCGACGAAGCCTTTGGCACCAGTTACTAATATACGCATGTCGTTTATATTTTGAACACAGATTGCACACCACTGTTCTATTAGCGAACACGGATTGCACGGATTACACGGATTTAGAAATATCTGTTAGATCCGTTATATCTGTGTTCGTAAAACTTTTGAAGTCTGTGTTCGAAAGATTACTGCACGAAGTTGCCCTCGCCTTTCAATTCTTTCTGAATATACTCCAAGGAGGCGATTTTGGCCTTGGTCTCCTCAAGGTTCAGACGGTAGGTGTTGTCGGAGTTGAACTCTTCGATCTCGGAACGCTTGGTGTCGCCCTCCTTGAAGAACTTGTCGTAGTTAAGTCCGCGGTTGTCAGCAGGTACACGGTAGAAGTTGCCCATATCCTCGGCCTTGGCGCACTCCTCCTTGGTGAGCAGTGTCTCATACATCTTCTCTCCGTGGCGGATGCCGATGACTTTGATATCCTCCTTCTTACCTCCGAAGAGCTCGCAAACGGCCTCGGCCTGGGTTTGGATCGTGCAAGCGGGGGCTTTCTGTACGAGGATATCGCCGTTGTGTCCGTGCTCGAAAGCGAAGAGGACGAGATCGACGGCCTCTTCAAGAGACATGATGAAGCGGGTCATCTTGGGCTCGGTCAGCGTGATGGGATTGCCATTACGAATCTGATCAATCCACAGGGGAATAACAGAACCACGGGAGCACATCACGTTGCCGTAGCGGGTACAGCAGATCTTGGTATTGCCTGAGTAGCGACTCTTGGCGACGGCGATCTTCTCCTCCACGGCCTTGGTGATACCCATGGCGTTGATGGGATAGGCGGCCTTGTCGGTAGAAAGGCAGATAACAGCGCCTACACCAGCCTCGATGGCGGCAGTCAGGACATTGTCCGTACCGATGACATTGGTTTTGACGGCCTCCATCGGGAAGAACTCACAGCTCGGGACCTGCTTTAATGCTGCGGCATGGAAGATGTAATCTACGCCAGGCATGGCATTGCGGCACGACTGCAAGTTGCGTACGTCTCCGATAAAAAACTTGATCTTGTTTGCCACGTCAGGGTATTTCACCTGGTACTCGTGACGCATATCATCCTGCTTCTTCTCATCGCGGGAGAAGATGCGGATTTCTCCGATATCCGTACGGAGGAAGCGGTTCAACACTGCGTTACCGAAGGATCCTGTTCCTCCAGTAATCATGAGAGTTTTTCCTGCAAAAATGCTCATAATATAATTGTTTTTGTTCTTACGAATAATATGACAACATAAATGTTGTGGTGTTTTTTACATTAATCACCGTTAATCGAATATTAATCGTTCATTAATACTTTTGTTTGCCATCAGAATAATGTCAATCATCTTTAATGCCTGGATAGTTGACACTATTTAATATATTTGTTGCATCATTCAGCGTTCTTGCTTTTTTTAGAAGAGGAATGGAACTGCTGATAGGCTTCCCGGGCATTGGGGGCCACAATATGATTGCCACCGAAGATGTTGATGATGATCTGTGGATCTTTGTACTGCTTGAGTTTGTCGACGACGGCCTGGACGATGCGTTCTTCCAAAACGGCATCAGATGGCTTCGCCTGTGGCTCCTCTAACTGCTCCGCCTTGGAAGACGGGGCTTCCTGCTCTTTTGCAGAGACTTCTGTTGATGCCGAGGCGCGAGAGTCAAAAAACAGGTCAAAAGGACTCCAGTGACGTCGTTCAGATAATTTGCATTGCTTATAGCCAAAGTATGCTGCAGCGGCTATTTGAGCTATCATTATCTCTATTCCGATCATGGCGATTAACATTTGGGGTGAGACTTACGGCGAGCTATTAAAGCATCATTGATGCGGGCGCGAACGTTGTTCACGCTTCTTCCAGAAGTGATTTTGATGGCGAAGGGCAACAGGAGCTGGATGAAGCTACTCCTGACGACTATTTCCTCGGTGAGTTTGGTCTCTTGATCGAGCTTGGAGACGACAACCAAGGCAAGCTCTGTGGCGTTGTTGCAGTCACGAATCTGAGCGAGGAAGGCCGGGAGGCATTCCTCGCCAATATAGAGGGCGAGTTTCCTGGCCTCAGGGGGGTCGGCATCGGAAGAACTGTCTTCAGCGGCTTCCTTCTTGCTGAGTATTTTCTCGGCAAACTGGTCGCCATTGAAGTTTTGTACGGCCTTTGTGGCGTTGGGCAGAACCTGGACGATACTGTCGTAGATGCTAATTTTTACGTCGTTCATAATGTGGTTTTGGTTATTTATGAGAAAATGGGTAAATGAATTGCGAACGGAATGAATGGATTATGAATGGATTGTAAATGGATTGTAAACGGTTATGAATGAATTTGCATTCGGTTGTGCCTTTACATACCTTTGCAAACGATGTTAGTAACGCAGCTGACAAAGAGAATCATTATCAACTTCAAAAACTTTCAAGGCAATGAAACAAAATCGCAGTCCCACCAAGTCCGCAGAACAGCGGCTAAACAAATCGGTCACGTATCGGTCTCGTATCGTTTCCGTATCGATCTCGTATCAATCCCGTATCGTTCTCGTATCAATCCCGTATCGTTCTCGTATCGTCCTCCTATCGTTCTCCTATCGTTCTCGCTTCCGGAAGCGGAAACAATACGGAAACGATACGGAAACAATAGAAGAAGCAAGGGAGAAACAAGGGAGAATGCTCCCAACTCAAAACATTTTCAAATTTTTAAAACTTTACAATTATGGCAAGACTCAATGGTATCTTAACCAAACTCCAGGGTTCAGTAGGTAGCTTTACCTTCAAGCAGAACGGTGGTCAGACCGTCGTGTCTGAGAAGATCACCCAGACGACCAACGCGAAGACCAATGGTCAGCAGAAGCAGCGCATGAAGTGGACGAACGTCATTCGTATGTATCAGGTGCTGACGCCTTATCTGAAACTCGCCTTCGGTGGGGCTCGCAATGGACGCAGTGATTACAACAAGTTTGTCTCGGCGAATCTCAGCAAGGCTCCGGTCTATCTCACCAAGCAGGAGGCCCAAGCGGGGGCAAGCATCGTGGCGCCCTACGAGGTGACGCACGGTTCCATCAAGTCTATCAAAATCAACGGGAAGGGCAACCAGGCCGTGACGGACATCAGTCTGGGCGACCTGGCTATCACGGACGAGACGACGGTGAAAGAGTTTTCGAACGCCGTGGTGCAAAACAACGGTCTCTATGAGTATGGCGACCAGATCACGTTCTTCCTGGTCAGACAGGAGGTGAACGACGTGACGATGCTTCCGATGGCGGCGGTGGACGCCTGCTGCGTCGTGCTGGACAAGGCTTCTGAGGCGAAACTCCTTACGGTCGTGGATGTTCGTGGCTTCTCGGTGCAGGAGGGGCGTCTGGCGGCGCAGGCTACTCATGAGTTCGGCAATCATGGTCTGGTGTGGATTCACTCCCGCAAGGAGGCGGCAAAGACGCTGGTCTCGACGCAGCACCTCATCTGCGAGAACAACTTGATGAAGGAGTATCAGGGGCAGGCAGCTTACCAGCGTGCCACGGACAGCTACGGTGGCGTGAGTGATGTCTATCTGCGTCCGAACGGTGTGCTGAACCCTGTGGAGAACTCCGTGCCGGGGACTCCCTCGGTGGAGGGGAAGAAGACGCTGCGTCTGTCGGCGAGTCCGGTCAACGGTGGAACGGTCTCAGGGGGTGGCTCCTTCGACAAGGGGAGCCGCGTGAGCATTCATGCCGTGGCCTCGGGCGACTATACCTTCAGCCGCTGGAGTGACGGGGACACGTCGGCGTCGCGTACCGTGACGGTGAATGGTGACATGTCGCTGACGGCTTACTTCACCAAGACGACCTCGGGCGGAGAGTCTTCGGAGACGAACCCCGATGGTGGCGACGGTAACTTGGGTGACTAAGCAGTAGGATGCTGGGGGCGCGAGACGCCCTCAGCACCTTTCATTTTTTCATGAATCCCCGCTGATCGTACGATAATCGACTCGTTAATACTTTATTCTAAGCCTTCTTGCTGATTGACTTGGTCTTAGAAGAACAAGTACTGCACGTAGAGCGAGGCGTTGTAGGCCAGCAGGAAGACGGATAGTCCCATCAGAGCCACACGGGCAGCCAGCAGCCAGCGGCCACGGAGGCGCAACAGGGCGAAGCCCATGGCGATGGGGAGGACGAAGAGCCAGTGGGGCGACATGATATAGACCTCGTTGAGGCCGAAGCCGAGCACCACATGGATGATCATGTCGAAACCCATCCATGACAGGGCGATCCACAGAAAGCGACTGCGGCGCCCCATCCAGATGCCGGCGAGGAAGAAGAGGACGACGAAGGCCTCGACGGCATAGCTCGCCGCATAGCGGTAGGGGACAATGACGGGGCGATTGATGAGCACGTCGCCCAGCACATGGTCGGTGTGGAGCTGTATGGGCTCGCCAAACAAGTTTTCGACGATGCTCTCCAGGCGCGGGGTCGTGGCGTCGGTCCACGACGAGAATTCCCCTTGTCCCATTGGCTTGCCCTGGTGGGCATAGACCGCTTTCTTCATCCGGCGACGCTCCTTCTCCTTGGCCCTTGCGCGGAAGATGCTGTCGGCAGTATGGGAAAGGCCCGTAGTGTCGGTCGTGGCCGACTGCTTGATGAGGTTTTGCATGATGGCGCCGCGCTCTTTCTTTTCCCGTGCGGCCGTCGCCTCTTGGCGAGCGAGGTATTTCGGTTTCTCGAACGTCTGCCACTCCCAGCGCGCAAATCCCCAAATCAGCGCCGAGGGGACGATGACAGCCAGCAGCAGGTGGGCAGGGCGGAAGAAGCGTTTGCCACTCGTGCCCCAACTGGCCAGGAAGACCTTGATGCCATTGTTGAGCGAGATGCCCGCCGTGAGTAGAAAGAGCAGTACGGTCTGTAGCTTTGTCAGTTGCCGTCCGCGCTGCAGGTTCCGGCCCGCGACGTAGAGGGTGAGGATCAGGGCCGTCGTAGAGAGGCCGAAGTGGTCGGGAACGCTGAGCGACACCATCGTGTAGGCGAAGGAGAGAAAGAGAAGGGTGAGCAGCAGGGCGTCGGCCGTGGCCAGTCCGACGATCTCGCGCAGGATGCGAAAAAGGAAGAGGACGGCGTAGAAGGTGGCGGCGGCGAGCAACAGGGCCGTGAGGACCTGCGCGAAGTTGACCCCCGTGGCGAGGATGATCAAGCGGTTGACTTGGGCGGGGATCCACATGAAGAAGGCCAGTAGCGGGTGGCGGTAGATGTTGTAGGCCGCCGACCAGTCGTTGAGTACCAGGTAGGTGATCGGGTCGAAGCCCGAGATGTGGAAGTGGCGCAAGACGAGTTTGCGGTAGCCGTCCGTGACTTGGGAGAACCACTCCCAGTAGCGACAGACGATCATCGTGTTGAGTACGAGGGCATAGAGGAGGGCGCCCCATGCCAGTCTGCGCTCCTCGCGTCTCACCTTGAAAAGGCCGAGGGCGCTATGCAATGCCTGGACGATGATGGTGGACCTGCTGTGGTCGGATGCTTGATTCATGCCGCAAAATTACGCTTTCTTCGCCGATGATGCAAATTATTCGGCCCGATAGCTTGGCGGAAACCATGGAAATGACTAATTTTGCCCATAGAAAGACGACAACATGGAGATACTCATAGCTTTTGACTCCTTCAAAGGGTGTCTCTCCAGCCAGGCAGCAGGAGAGGCCTTCGCCCGCGGCGTGCGATCCGAGGGTGCCACCTGTCGTGTGCTGACGATGAGCGACGGTGGCGACGGAATGCTCGATGCCTTTCTCGCGACCTTGGGTGGAGATCGCATCACTATCGCCTGCCACGATGCCCTGATGCGCCGTATAGAGGCCTCCTACGGTCTCTGTGGCCAGCGTGCCATCATCGAAGTGGCCCAGGCCTGCGGATTGTCGCGCGTCGAACCGGAGAACCGCAACCCCCTCGTGACCACGAGCTACGGTGTGGGTGAACTGCTGGCCGACGCCGTGATGCGTGGCGCAAAGGAGTGTGTCATCGGCCTCGGAGGCACCGCTACCAGCGACTGTGGTATTGGTATGATCCGGGCCCTGATAGAGCACTTGGGGCGCAGCGCCCACGACCGCTTTGACGCGGTGCGGGATCAGTACTTTCAGGATCTGCGTATCGTCCTCGCCTCCGACGTCCAGAATCCGCTCTGTGGCCCGCTGGGAGCTGCCCGCGTCTTTGCCCCGCAGAAAGGGGCCACGGAGGCTATGGTTGAGGTCATCGATCGCCGGGCGGCACGCTTCGCCGACGTGAGCGCGCGCCACTTCGGCTACGACCTTCGCAACGCCCATGGCGCAGGGGCGGCAGGCGGACTGGGCTACGCCTTCATGGAGTATTTCCAGGCCACGATGTGCTCAGGAGCGGAACTTCTGCTCGGAGCCTGCCACTTCGACAAGATGATCGATGAAACCGCCGTTATTGTGACGGGAGAGGGGAGTAGCGACGCTCAGACGCTGATGGGGAAGTTGCCCTTCGTGGTGATGGCCCACGGCAGGCGCAAAGGTGTCGATGTCGTGTTGTGGTCGGGTCGCGTGCAGGATGCGCAGCGACTGCTCGATGCAGGATTTGCAAGCGTGGGCAGTATCCATCCCGAGGGGGTCCCACAGGAGGAGGCGATGAGACCCGACGTGGCCGAGGCGCATCTTGCCCAGCGGGGTGCGCAGCTGGTCAGGGAGCTCCGACTGCAAGGGAAAATTAAATGATAGAATCGGCTATGCGCTCGATAGACCCGATAAGATGGCTGATAGAAAGGAATAGCCGATCGAATCGATAAAAACATAGTGTGTATAATCAAAAAAATAGACCCAAATTGGAATTAACTAATAAGAATATAGAGTCATGAAGAAAGGATTGATTTTAGGAATGTTCTCCGCCTCGCTGATGCTCGCCTCGTGCGGCGGAATAGGTGGCGGTACGACGACGCAGGGCAACCAGGGCAACGGCAGTATGTTGGGCAGTGGTGTCGGCGAGTCAGTCGGCAACATTATCTCGTCGATCATCGGTGGTGGCAAACTCTCGAAGGAGAATCTCTACGGCACCTGGCGCTACGACGGTCCGGGATGTGCCTTCACCTCGGAGAACCTCCTGGCGCGTGCTGGTGGCGAACTGGCAGCGGCGAAGGTGGAGGAGAAACTCGGCGAGGAGTATCGCAAACTGGGCTTCACGTCTTCCAACACCCAGTTGACGTTTGCCAAGGACGGCACGTTCTCGGCCAAGATCAACGGCAGGGCCTGGAATGGCACCTATACCTATAACCCGACCGATGCTTCGCTGCAACTGAAGGGTCTCCTCATCAATCTCAATGGCTATGTCGTCCGCAACGGCCTCTCGGGCATTAGCGTGCTCTTCGAGTCGAAGAAGGTGCTCACGCTCTTCCAGACGATGGCAGCCGTGAGTGGCAACAGTACGGCGCAGGTCGTGGGAGACATCTCCAAAAACTATGACGGCGTGCGTGTCGGCTTCGACTTGAAAAAGTAATAGTAGGATTTTTTTTTACTCACCCCCTCATCCTTAGGACACATGAAGAAGATAGAACGTATGAAAAAGCATAGTCGCATGCTAAAGTCGGTATGTATGAAGCCTTTTGCAAGCATGAAGCTGCCGACCCTTACCGTGCGCATCCTCTCCACTCTCTGTGCGCTGACGATGGTCGGCCTCGCCGCCCAGGCGCAACTCCTCTACAAGATCAGTGGCAAAGACCTGACGCGCCCGTCTTATATCGTTGGTACGGTGCATGTCGTCTCCTCGTCGTTTGTCCCACAGATTGTGGGCATTGACGAGGCGGTCAACACGACCGACTGCGTGGTGGGTGAGATCGACTTCAAGGAGGCTTTGTCTCAGGATTTTCTCACCCGCGTCTCCGAGGCGATGATGCTACCTGAGGGCAAGACCATCAAGGACCTGCTGACTTCTGACGAGATGAAGTCGCTCAACAAGGCGCTCCTGAGCGTGATGGGGGCCGACTTCGACAACCCCGTGATTATGGCGCAGATGGGGCGGATGGCACCAGCGGCTTTGTCCAACGTGCTGACCGTGATGACCTGTATGAAGCGCCATGCGGATAGTTTCGACTCCAGCGACCTCATCGACCTCTACTTTCAAAAGGTAGCGCAGGAGAACAACAAAGCCACGGATGGACTGGAGACGGGCGACGAGCAGATGAGACTGCTCTACGGACAGCCGTTGGAGAAGCAGGTGCGCGATCTGGTCTGCCTCTGTGAACATTTCGACCGGGCGCAACAGGACTTGGAGGATATGATCGCGGCCTATAAAAACCAGGACCTGAAGCGGCTGGGCGAGGTGATGGATCAGCAGTTTTTGGAGGGCTGCTCCGATGGTCCCCAGGACCGCCAGCAGCTTGTCGTGGACCGCAACCGGCGTTGGGTGGAGAAGATGCCGACGATCATGTCCGCCCAGCCTTCGCTCTTCGTGGTCGGTGCGGGCCACCTCGCGGGCGACGACAGCGTGCTGACCATGCTGCGCCAGCAGGGGTACGTCGTGGAGGCCGTGGAGCGATAGGCGCAGGGCTTCGAGACTATATATATGATGGAGGAACAATGGGTTTGACAATCATCCCAACAGGGATCAAGCAGGCCTTGACTACTATCCTCTAAGAAGCAAAAAACTATGCAAAGAGAAACGGACGAACTGTATATGCGGCGCTGCCTGCAACTGGCGCGCTGCGGACAAGCGGGCGCCAAGCCCAACCCCATGGTCGGCGCAGTGATCGTAGCTCCCGGTGGGCGCATCATCGGCGAGGGCTACCATAAGCGCTGTGGCGAGGGCCACGCCGAGGTCAACGCTTTTGCCTCGGTGAGGGCCGAGGACGAAACGCTGCTGAGAGAGAGTACGATCTACGTCTCGCTGGAGCCGTGCAGCCACTATGGCAAGACACCACCCTGTGCCGACCTGATCGTCAGCAAGGGCGTGAGGCGTGTGGTCTGCGGCTGCGTCGATCCCTTCGCCAAGGTGCAGGGTCGCGGCATCGAGCGGATGCGAGCGGCTGGCATCGAGGTGGTGGTGGGCGTGATGGAGCGCGCGTGCAGGGAGATCAACAAGCGTTTCTTCACCTACAACACGCTTCAGCGGCCCTATATCACGTTGAAATGGGCCCAAACAGCCGATGGTCTCTTGGGGGCAGAGGGACGGCGGACACCGATCTCCTCGCCTTTCACCCTGATGCTGGTACACCAGTTGCGCAGCGAAAGCGATGCCATCCTCGTCGGTCATACGACCTGGGCGGTGGATGCGCCGAACTTGACGGTGCGTGAGTGGGCTGGATCCGACCCCGAACGTATCGTCCTGGGCCACGGACTGGAGGGTACGCTCCCTGAGGGCTACCTTCCGTTTGACAGTATCGACGCCGTGCTACGCCATCTCTATGAGGAGAAGAAGCAGTCGCTGCTAGTGGAGGGTGGAACAAGGACGCTGCAGTCCTTCCTCGACGCTGGTCTGTGGGACGAACTACGCGTCGAGACCGCGCCTTTCTGTCTCGGAGAGGGCGTGCGTGCGCCCCAGTTGCCTGGAGGGGTGCGCCTGGTGCGCCAGGAGGAGTACGACGGACGCACGATTCAATTCTACGAACGCAACGGCCAATAATCTTGTTTTATACTAAGGAATGCAACATCCAATGAAGATGGAAGACAGATTGTCAGATACTGACGACTACCGTCGTGACCATTTTGTCCGCATTATTGAGCGGGCAGTGGAGAAAATGACGCTCAAGGAACTGGAGGCCGTGGCCTACGACCTTTTCACCAAGGGCTATCTAGAGGACTACTGATCCTTCAGGTAGCCCCGGCCATCCCTTGCTCCTGAACAGCCATTGTTTCTTTCTCACCCTTGTTTAAATGAGGGTGTGCCTTGCCAGCCTTGCTCTTTATGCAGGTGTGGCTTCACCATAGGGCTCATAGCACGTTGCGGCAGATTTTTCGCCCAATGAGTTGCTTATGGCGACAGATAAAAGCCGAAGCGGATCAAAGTGTTCCAAATTCAAGAATTTGAACAAGAAAACTCTTTTTTACCCCTTTTTCCCTTGTTTCTCCACTCTTTATTCTTTCGAGAGTTTAATCCGCTTAATTTCCTTTCCGTGTTTTAGTCATTTTCTTTCCATTTTCCGCATTTTAGTAATTTGTGGCATTTCTAGAAATATGTGCTGAAAGGAGAATTCTAAACAAACTGGCGTATGGCGGATTTGCCTGTGTCAAAGGAAATGCCTACTTTTGTAGCCATTACAGACGATGAGCTTTTGTATGACAGGAGAAAGAATTGTAAATATTGAGTACATTCCGGCCATCAGTTATGTGCTGGCCCGCAATGGCAAGAAATGCATTCAGCGCGTGGAAGTGGTCAACGACAGCGAGGAGGATTGGCAGAAAGTGGTCCTCACACTGGCGGGAGACCATGTGGCGGGCTGCGAGCGCACGTTTGACGTGCTACCTGCGGGCCAATCGGTAGAGATCACCGACCTCGACCTGCAGCTCCAGCTGGAGTCGCTGCGCCATCTTTCGGAGAGCGTAGAGACTACTTTCACCCTGACGCTGACGGTCGATGGCGAGGAAATGGAGGTCCAGGACCACGCCCTCCGCATCCTCACGGCCAACGAGTGGCCGGGTGTGGGTATCTCGCCAGAACTGATCGCCGCCTTCGTCACGCCCAATGCGCCGGAACTCCAGCCCGTGCTGGTCAGTGCCGCCCGTAAACTGGAGGAACTCACGGGCGATGCTGCCCTCGACGAGTATCAGCAGCAGAAGCCCAACCGCGTTCGCGCCCAGTGTGCCGCCATCTTCCAGGCTATCCGCGACTTGGGCATCGTCTATGCAGCCCCACCCGCCAGTTTTGAGGAGAAGGGGCAGCGCGTGCGTCTTGCCCAGCAGGTGCTGAAAGAGAAGTTGGGCACCTGTCTGGACCTCACCGTACTGCTCGCCTCGGCCTTGGAGGCTGCCGGCCTTCACCCGCTTGTGGTTATCAAGAAGGGCCACGCCTTCGTGGGCTGCTGGCTCATCGACAACTATTATCAGCAGACCACGTCCGACGACGCCGCCTTCCTCTCCAAGGCGATGAGCGACGGCGTCAACGAGATGGTGCTCCTCGAAAGCATCGACCTGACGAGTTCGGCCGACGTGAGTTTCGAGGACGCCGTGGCCAATGCCGAACGCTATGTCACTGCTGAGGCCGATAGCATCGTCTGCTTCGTCGATGTCTATTGCTGCCGCGTCAACCACATCCTGCCGCTCCCCACGGAGGGCGAGACGGCGGAAACGAAGGGCGTGGGTCATGGCGACACCACATCATGGGTGCGCCAGCAGCAGACCATCGAGGAGGAAGTGCCGGCGCAGCCCAAAGTGCTCACGCGCACGCAGATCTGGGAGCGTAAGCTCCTTGACTTCTCCCTCCGCAACAACCTCCTCAACATGCGCATCGGACAAAAGGTGATTCCCTTTGTCTCTTATCATATCGACACGCTCGAAAACCAGCTGCAGGATGGTGCCGACATCGAACTCGTCGGCAAGCCAGCAGGGGTCAGCACGCAGCCCAACGGCTGGGGCATCTACGACAGCATCAGCTACAAGAAGGATCTGGGCGAACTGGCCGATGCCAGCCTGCGTCGCAAACGACTGGTCTCCTATCTTGACGATGAGGCGTTGGAACTCTCGCAGCGACGCTTGTTCCGCGAGTCGCGCACGGCGCTGGAGGAGAATGGTGCCAACACGCTCTTCCTCGTCCTCGGACTGCTCAAATGGTACGAGACGGAGCGGAGCGAGCGGCCCCGTTACGCCCCGCTGTTGCTCCTGCCGGTGAAGTTGGTTCGCAAGGGGGCCAACCGCTATGTGATCCGGACGCGTGAGGAAGACCCCATCTTCAACACCACGCTGACGGAGATGCTGCGCCAGCAGTTTGAGGTAAACATGCCCGACTTCGACCCGCTACCCACGGACGACCACGGCATTGACGTGAGACGTGTCCTCGCCATGGTGCGCGGAGCCATCAAGACGCAGAAGCGCTGGGACGTAGTGGAGGAATGTATGCTCGGCCTCTTCTCGTTCTCGAAGTTTGTGATGTGGAACGACATTCACAACAACTGCGAGAAGATGGAGCGCAACCCCATCATCCAGTCGCTCATCGCCAAGCGCCTCAAGCTCCATCAGCCTAAACGCCACCTTGTCAACGTGCGCATCAGCGACCAGAAGGATCCGCCCAACTATTCCGCCGTACCGCTGCCCGCCGACTCGTCGCAGCTCGAGGCCATCCTCATGTCGGGCGTGGACCGCAGCTTCATCCTCTATGGTCCGCCGGGAACGGGCAAGAGCCAGACCATCACCAACATGATCGCCAATGCCCTCTACAAAGGCAAGCGCGTGCTCTTCGTGGCCGAGAAGATGGCGGCTCTGCAGGTAGTGGAGAATCGCCTGCGCAAGATGCAGCTCCACCCGTTCTGCCTCGAGATGCACTCCAACAAGATGACCAAGAGCCACTTGCTACGCCAGCTTCAGGAGGCCCTGGACGTGACCCGCATCAAGGAGCCTGAGGAGTATATGGAGGAGAGCCGACAGCTTTTCCGCCAGCGCCGTCGCCTCGCCCTCTACGTGGAGCGACTGTATCACCGTCCGCAGAGGTGGGGGGTGTCGCTCTATGAGTGTATCACCCGCATCACGGCAGTGGAAAGCGAACCTATTGCGCCGGGCGACTTCTACATAAAGCACTTCTCCATAGATCAGTTTATGCAGGACCTGGAGGAAATACGCACGCTCGACACCGTCTTCGCCGTCAGCGGCCATCCTGCCACCCATCCGCTGCGCGCACTGACCATCACCTCTGCGTCGATGGAACTGGAGAAGCAGCTACGCGGACCGATGGAGGTGATACGGGAGAAGATAGGCGTCGTGAGCGAGGCCGTAGGACGCTTCAACGATGCGACGGATCGTCCCGTGGAGGAATCGACGCGGGGTATGGACTGGATTCTGATAGCCGCAGAGGCGCAGGAAAAGATAGAAAAAGACTATACGAGGGAGATCTTCGACCTCGACTACCACCAGGTGCGCGACGAATGGAGGAAGGCGTGCGCAAAATGGTGGCTGCCTCGCATGATGGGCAAACGGAGGGTGCTCAGCCAGCTCCGCGCCTACCGACCCGGGATGAGGGAGGAGGACGTCGAGCCTTTGTTTGACGCGCTCAGCAAATATCACGGACTGCTAAGTGAGCACACTACCGCAACCGCCCTGCCTTTCATTGACGAGGAGGTCGAGGCCATGCGCCTTGTGGCGACGCAGCTGAAGGAGATGGAGAAGATGGGGTGTACCCCCGACAACAACACGCTATCCTTCCTGGGAATGCATATCGACCAGTGGGCGGACCATCTCGACAGTGTGCGCAACTGGACCATCTGGTGCCAGCGCAAGCAGATGCTCCGCGACCATCATCTCGGCAACCTCGTCGAGGAGATTTGGGACAATCCCACTATGCCGATGGCAGAGATAGCCGACGCCTTCGCCAAGGGAGTCTATCAGCGGGTGGCCATGAATATCATCGACGAGAAGAAGCCGTTGAACCTCTTCGACGGACGACTTTTCGAGGAAGAGATACGAAAATACCGCGAGATAGCGTCTCGCTACGAAGTGCTCACGCAGAAGGAACTCTACTACAAGCTGGCTTCCACTATCCCGTCGGCTCAGGTCGAGGCGTCGAAATCCTCGGAGCTGGGCATTCTCAAGCGCTATATAGCCAGTGGAGGACGCGGGGCGAGCATCCGCAAGATCATCGACCAAATACCCACGCTGCTGCCGCGCCTCTGCCCCTGTATGCTCATGAGCCCGATGAGCGTGGCACAGTTTCTCGACCTCGACCAGCCGCCCTTCGACCTCGTGATCTTCGATGAGGCCTCGCAGATGCCGACCTCCGAGGCTGTGGGAGCGATAGCGCGCGGAAAGTCGCTCGTGGTAGTGGGAGACCCGAAGCAGATGCCGCCGACGAGTTTCTTCCAGATGCAGCAGACGGACGAGAGCCAAGCTGAGAACGACGACATGGAGTCGATCCTTGACGATTGTATCACGCTTTCCATGGCCTCGCGCTACCTCAGCTGGCACTACCGAAGCCGTCACGAGTCGCTCATCGCCTTCAGCAACAACCAATACTACGACGGCAAACTCTACACTTTCCCTTCGGTGGACAACCGCACGTCGAAGGTGAGCTTCATCCCCGTGGATGGCGTCTATGACTACGGACGCACGCGCAGCAATCGCGCCGAGGCAGAGGCCATCAGTCGCAAGGTGGTGAGCATCCTCCAGGACTATATAAAACATCCCTCCCATCCACGACGCTCCATCGGTATCGTCGCCTTCTCTAAGGTGCAGCAGGGACTCATAGAGGATATTCTCACCGAGATGCTGGCGAAAAATCCAGAGATGGAGCAGTTGGCCTATGACGCCGAGGAACCGATCTTCATCAAGAACTTGGAGAACGTGCAGGGTGACGAGCGCGACATCATTCTCTTCAGTGTGGGCTACGGTCCAGACAAGCGGGGGAAGGTGTCGATGAACTTCGGACCGCTCAACAACCAAGGAGGTGAGCGACGCCTCAATGTGGCCGTGAGCCGCGCGCGCTACGAGATGATTGTCTTCTCGACGTTGCAGCCCGAGATGATCGACCTGCGGAGAACGCAGGCCGCAGGCGTGGTGGGACTAAAACGCTTCCTGGAGTATGCGAAGACGGGACGCCTGGCCCTACAGGCCGAAGCGCTGGAGACGGGCAATGAGGAGACGGCCCATGACGCCGTCACCCAGAAAGTGGCCCGGATGCTGCAGGGTCGGGGCTACCAGGTCGATCTGTATGTGGGACGCTCGGCCTTCAAGGTCGATATCGCCGTGCGCAATCCGCACGACGAGGGAAGCTACCTCTGTGGCATTCTCTGCGACAACCCGAAATATTATGTCACGAAGACCGTGCGCGACCGCGAAATCTGTCGTCCCGAGGTGCTCCGCCATCTGGGCTGGAAGCTGCTTCGCCTTTGGAGCGTGGACTGGTTCCTCAACCCCGAGGCGACCTTCGAACGTCTGTGTCAGGCCCTGGAAGCGTTGTTGAAGGAGGCTGACGACGACGGCGACCTGTTCTCGCCCTATGAGACCAAGGAGCAGCCGCAAGAGCAAAGGCATTCCGCCACGTTTAACATCTCGGCGGAGGAGATCATCTACCCCGAGGACGAATCGCTGCTGGAGACTTACGAGGTGGCGGAGATAAACCATCTCGTCGGCGTGGGTGGCCTCGAGGTCTTGCTTCTCAATGGCCGACGCGCCACTATGGGCGTGAAGGAGATCGTGAGGGTGGAGCAGCCCATCCGTCTCAGCTACCTCGCCAAGCGCATCGCAAAGGAGTGGAAAATACCACGTGTCACGATCCGTCTCACCGACTGGGTGCGGCATGCGGCCTTGGGATGCTATTTCGATAAGGGAGACTCTGAGACCAATCCCACGGTCTGGACCTCTGAGGACCGGCTGAGAGGATGGAATAAATACCGCAAGGCCAGCGGGCGCGAGATAGAAGAGATACCACCCTGCGAGATCGGCAATTGTATCGCCTATCTTGTCCAACAGCAGGGTACCATCCCAAGCAACGAACTGAAACGCGTGGTGGCCCACCAGTTTGGTTTCCCCCGCGTGGGACAGAAGGTGGACAAGTATTTGGAGGAGTGCATCCAACTGATGATCGCCAACGAGAAACTGCGAGAGGACAACGGCATGGTCAGCTGCTAAGCAGATGGCCTTGCAGCTGTTCTGTGTTCCTCAAGATCATGTTCCACAAAAGTAAAAAATCAATAATAAATAATAAGATGAGAAGAAAGACAACCTTCCTGCTTAGCCTGTTGCTGACGATCGCCTTGGGCGTGTCGGCCCAGACTTCCGAGCCGCGCCACGAGATTCTCCTGGAGACCGACAGCGGCAATGTGCGCATCGCGCTCTACAACGAGACGCCGCAGCACCGTGACAATATCCTCAGACTGGTGGAGGCTCATGCTTACGACGGCGTGCTTTTCCATCGTGTCATCAGCAATTTCATGGTGCAGACGGGCGACCTCGGCAGCATCGGTGCGCCGCAGGGCAAGCTCCTCGGTGACACGCCGGAGAAATACTCCGTTCCGGCCGAGATCCGATTCCCGCAACTGTTTCATAAGCGCGGGGCCGTGGCAGCAGCCCGCGAGGGCGACGATGTCAATCCGGAGCGCCGCTCTTCGGCCACACAGTTTTATATTGTCTGGGGACGCCAGTGGGACGATGCGTCGCTCGACAAACTGCAGCAGCGCATAGACCAGATGACGCAGGGGACAGTGAAACTCACGCCGGAGATCCGCGAGGTCTATAAGACGCTTGGCGGCACACCCCACCTCGACGGCTCTTATACGGTCTTTGGCGAGGTCGTGGAGGGACTGGAGGTCGTGGAACGTATCGAGAAGGCTGCCACCGATGACCACGACCGCCCGCTGAAGGATATCCGTGTAGTCCGGGCCACCGTAGTGAAATAGTCCGACGACCATCTCTCACCAAAGACGACATTCATGAAAACAAAGATCTTTTCTTTTCTGTTCCTCCTGATGGCGGCCACGCTGATGGTCCATGCGCAAAGCGACGTGGTGAGTCTGGCACAGGCCGTGCGTATCTTTCAGAATCCCAGGCAACAATCCGCCAACGACTTGCTCACGAAGCAGGGTTACCAGTACAAGGGCGTCTCGACGGCCTTTGGCAAGGAATACACCTGGGTGAAGAACATGGACCTGACCAAGGACGGCCTGCCCACGAAGTTTTCCAAAGGCAACTCCTCCCTCATCCTCCTCGACGCCAACGGCAAGTCCTTGTATCTCTGCATCTTCAACGCTGCTTGCTACAAGCAGTTTCAGCAGCAGGCCGTGCAGATGGGGTATAAGGCCGACAAGGCCGACGGCAAGAGCAGCACGCTCTTCTACATGAAGGACGATGCGCCGACTATCACCTTCATGCAGCTGGAGAAGCCCATGCCCTATTGCATCATCATCACGGAGTAGCTTCGGGATCTGCTGCCTCCGTTCCGCCCAAAGATCGTACGTAGTCGTAGAGTCGCTTGTAGAACGGATGGCGGCAGAGCGTGGCAGGGTCGCCCAGGATCATGAGTTTCATCCGCGCACGGGTGATGGCGACGTTCATTCGGCGCAGGTCGCGGAGGAAGCCGATCTGGCCTTCGGCATTGCTACGCACCAAGGAGATGAGGATCACGTCGCGCTCCTGGCCCTGAAAACCGTCCACTGTATTGACTGAGAGGAGGTGGCGGAAGGGTTTGAAGAAGGCGTCCTTCTTGATCAGCGCGCGGAGGTACTGTACCTGTGCACGATAAGGAGAGATGACGCCCACGTCGATCTGCTCGTCGAGCACGCGTCGCTTGCCGATCTTCAAAAAATAGCGGCGCAGCACGTCGAGGGTGAGTTCTGCCTCGCGCTTGTTCACCCGCCCGAAACTGTTGCCGACAAACTCCTCGCCACCTTCTCCCGCCTCGCCCTCTACGGCTATCCAGTCTATTGGGATGTCATAGTCGAGAATGCCACGGTGGCTCACTTGTGGTGCGCCCACCACTTCGCCGTGGTAGAACCAGTCGGAGGAGAAGCGCATGATCTCCTCGTTCATCCGGTACTGCACCTTCAGCAGCGTCACCACTGCGGGCTTCCGCTCTACGATGCGCTCCATGAGAGTCTTGCCTAGTCCGCCCTTGAGTGCGGCCATACTTTTCACGGTGGGTGGCAACTGGCAGTGGTCACCAGCCAGTATCACCCGCGAGGCTCGTCGGATGGCAATCCAGCATGCGGCCTCCAAGGCTTGTGCTGCCTCGTCGATGAAGAGCGTGTTGAACTTTTGGCCTTGCATCAGCCGGTTGTTGGACCCCACCAGGGTCGAGGCGATGACACGTGCCTCGTTGAAGAGCTCGCTATTGATGCGTAGCTCCAGTTCTGTGGCGCGGCTCTTCAGTCTTTCGAGTTTCTGATGATAGTTTTCCGAACCGCCTCGCCGACGCTGTGCCCGCAGTTCGCGTATAGCCTTGCGTATGGCCCAAAGCTGGGGATAGTCGGGGTGGGCCTCGAAGCGTCGCTCGTAGGTGAAACCCAGCATCTTGTCGTTGACGCGCGAGGGATTGCCAATGCGCAGTACGGGAATGCCCCTATCGACCAGTTTCTCCGAGATCCAGTCCACCGCCATGTTGCTCTGTGCGCACACCAGCACCTGACTCTCGCGCATCAGTGTCTCGTTGATGGCCTCGACGAGCGTCGTCGTCTTTCCTGTGCCTGGAGGGCCGTGGACAACCATCACGTCCTTGGCGCGTACCACCTCGCTGACGGCTTGCTCCTGGGCGCCGTTGAGCCACGGCAGGCGCACTGGACCGAAACCATAGGTCTGTGCTGGCTGGGGACCGTAGAAGAGGTCGCGCAGGTAGGCCAGGCGATTGCCTTTTGCCGAGATCACGCGGTCGAGGGCGTCGAGCATCTCGCGATAGCTCGTCTCGTCAAACGAGAGTTGGCAACCGATCTTCTGTCCGCCGTCGGACTGAAGATCGAGTAGCGGAGCGCTATCGGGGACGACCACTACCATCCGCTCGCCATCGGCGTAGGAGACGGTGCCCGTGAAGGAAAAGAAATGGAGTTTGCCCTCGGTGGTTTGGCGGAAGAAGACTACGGGTTTGCCAAACTCAAAATTGTGCTCTATGTCCAAGTCTTGCTCTCTGTACACCTCCACCACGCGCTGGTTGAGGCTATTATAGTAGTTTTTGCCCACACGCAGGGGAAACCATGCGTCGCCGCGCTTCACCTTGCGCTGCATTCCCACGACCTCCGTCTGTTTGCGGAAAGCCTCTTTCTCAGCGTAATATTCCATCTGCAGCAGCAGTTTCTGCCGCTGGAGGGCTTGTTGGGCGTTCTCGTTGATTGTCATTGCTCGTTCACTCTTATCCTTGGTCGTTAGTTCACTCTTATCCTGTGAGTATATGATTTTTCGGTTTGCAAATATCGTGAAAAATGGTGAGAGAACCAAATAAAATGCGTACTTTTGCGCCATGGACATCCGCTTGCACCATCTCTCCATCGGCTATCGCCGTGGTCCCGTCGTGGCCCGTGATATTAACATTACTATCCTCGGAGGTCGCCTGACTTGTCTCATCGGCGACAATGGCATTGGCAAATCGACACTCCTGCGCACCCTGTCGGGCTTTCAGCCGAAGGTGGGCGGAGAGATTTGGCTGGGTAGCCGCGAGGCCGATAGTCTCTCGCAGCGCGAGCGATCACGGATTATTTCCATCGTTCTCACCCAGCGACCCGAAATGGGTGGACTCACCGTCCACGACCTCGTCGGCATGGGGCGCAGTCCTTATACGGGCTTTTGGGGCAACCTTGCTGCCCGCGATGAGCTAGCCGTGCGCCAAAGTCTTGTCGAGACGGGGGCTTGGCCGCTTCGTGACCGTAAGATCTACTCGCTGAGCGACGGTGAGTGTCAGAAGGTGATGATTGCTCGCGCCTTGGCTCAGGAGACCCCCATCATTCTTCTCGACGAGCCGACGGCCTTCCTCGACTTCCACAGTCGCATCGACACGCTCCGGCTGCTCTCGCGCTTGGCCCACACCATGGGCAAGACTATTCTCCTTTCCACCCACGACCTCCAGTTGGCTGCCGAGTTGGCTGACCTCCTTCTTCTTCTTTCTCCCGACGGCCTTCGTCCTGTCGATCCCGCTACGATCAGCCAGGATATCCGTCAGCGAATCCAAGATTAGGTGGCGGGCATCATCTCCTTGGTGAGCACGCTCTCCAGCTGCTCTGCCGAGAGGCGCAGCTGAAATTCTCCCTTGATAGCCACGCTGATACGTCCCGTCTCCTCGGAGACGACGATGGCGATGGCGTCGGAGTCCTGCGAGATACCCATGGCGGCACGGTGGCGCAGTCCCAGTTCCTTGGGAATGTCCTGGTTGTGACTCACGGGAAGAATGCAACCAGCGGCCCGGATGCGCTTCTTCGTAATCACCATCGCACCGTCGTGGAGGGGTGAGTTCTTAAAGAAGATGTTCTCGATGAGGCGCTGGTTGATGCGCGCGTCGATATAGTCGCCTGTGTCGCAGATGTCGCTGAGCGAGATACCCCGCTCGATGACGATCAGCGCGCCCACTTTGCCACGGCTCATGCTCATACAGGCCATCACGATGGGCATGATGGCCTCCTTGTCCGCCTTTTCTTCATCCTTGCTACTGAAAAAGATGCGCAGCACGCTCTGCACCTGGCGGCGTGCGCCGAGATTGTAGAGGAAGTGGCGTATTTCCTCTTGGAAGAGGACGATGATGCCGATGACACCGACGGAGACGAGCTTGTCCATGATGCTGCCCAAAAGACGCATCTCCAGCACTTGGCTCACGAAGAGCCAAACGAGGACAAAGACCATGATGCCGATGAACACATTGAGCGATCGCGATTCCTTCATCACCCGGTAGAGATAGTAGAGCATCAGGGCGACAAGGAGAATGTCGATTACGTCTTTGATTCCAAATTCAAAAAACATGACTGTGTCTGGGTTGTTGGTGGGGGGATTGGCGAGAATTCTCTCTATTGCATCCTCGGTACTATTTCTTCGATCCAGCCTGGTAGCAGCCGAAGAGGCGTACCGCCTCCGCTGCCGCCTTGACGTCGTGGACGCGGAGGATGGAGGCGCCGTTCATCAGGGCCAGCGTATTGACAACGGTCGTGCCGTTGAGGCTGCCGTCGGGATTGGTGCCCAGCGGCTGGACTATCATCCGCTTGCCACTCATGCCAGCGAGGATGGGGAGGCCGAGAGTACTCAGACGGTTCATCTCGCGGAGCACGTCGTAGTTTTGCTCCTGCGTCTTGCCGAAACCGAACCCAGGATCGAGGATGATATCCTTTTGTCCTAGATCGCGGAGCTGCTGCACCTCGCGTGCCATAGCCAAGAGCATGTCGTGGATGGTGGGCTTCACCGACATGAGGATGTAGGGTACGCCCAAGTCTGCCACCGTGCGGAAAATGGCAGGATATTCGTCGGTCGTCTGCTCCAGCGGCGTATCGACCACGCCCGTGATGCCACCCTCGCTCACGTCGTTGATGATGTCGGCTCCCATCTCCTCTACTACCATTCGTGCCACGTTGGGACGGTAGGTATCGACCGAGAGAATGGCCTCGGGCTGCTCGCGGCGCACGATGGGCAGGGCGAAGCGCAAGCGGCGCATCTCCTCCTCCTCCGGTACCTCCACGCCGCCTGGGCGGGTGGAGAAGCCACCCACGTCGATCATGGTGCCGCCCTCCTCGATGATTTGGTTGGCACGGCGGGCGATGCTCTCCTCGGTCTGTACGCGCGACCCGGCGAAAAACGAGTCGGGCGTGCAGTTGAGGATTCCCATGACCTGCGGTTCACGAAGGCTGACGAGCCGCCCCTTCACTTGTATTGTATATTCCATGTGTCAGTACTTTTTTGCAACAGCGGACAAAAGTAGATAATTAATTTGAATTTGCAAAATAATCGGTGATAATTTGCGGGTTTGAGCTTTTAGCATTACTTTTGCAGTGGGGAAGGATACAGGAGGATGGTGAACCCGTCGGGCGCAGCTATTGCCTGTGCCACCGCGCCCCGTATCGTTTTTATCATCTGCAAGATTATGGACATCAAAGAACTTTACGCACTATATCGTCGCTGCTCCTGCGTGACGACCGATAGCCGCCATTGCCCAGAGAACAGTCTCTTCATCGCGCTCAAGGGCGCATCCTTCGATGGCAATCGTTTTGCCGCCCAGGCTTTGGAGAAGGGCTGTAGCTATGCCGTGGTTGATGAACCGCAATATGCCGTGGCTGGCGACGCACGCTATATCGTCGTGACTGATGCGCTGACTACCTATAAGGAACTGGCCCGTGAGCATCGCCGCCAGTTTGACATTCCTGTCATCGGCATCACGGGTACGAATGGTAAGACCACAACCAAGGAACTGGTTTCCGCGGTCTTGGCCAAAAAATACCGTGTGCTCCACACCGAGGCCAACTACAACAACGATGTAGGCGTGCCGCGTACGCTGCTTCAGATCACGCCGGAACATGAGATAGCGGTTGTGGAGATGGGAGCCTCCCATCCGGGCGACATACAGCAGCTTGTGGATTATGTTGAGCCGACCTGTGGCATGATCACCAATGTAGGGCGTGCCCACATGGAGGGCTTCGGATCTTTCGAGGGTGTAAAACGGACGAAAGGTGAACTCTATGATTTCATGCGGGCCCATGGCGCCCTCCTCTTTCTCAACGAGAGCGATGCCGATCTGATGGAGATGGCTGCCGAGCGCCAGTTTGACCGCGTCGTCACCTACGGCACGGATTCTACCGCTGACGTCCGTGGCACACTGATCTCCTGTGCCCCCTTCCTCCATTTCTCTTTCCAGGCAGCCGCGGCCCTCACACCGCAGCCATTGGAGGTGCGCTCTCGGCTCATCGGATCTTACAACATGAGCAATATGCTCGCCGCCATTGCCATTGGTCTCCATTTCGGCGTGTCGCCGCAGGATGCTGCCCAAGCCTTGGGAGACTACCAGCCGAGCAACAACCGATCGCAGCTGACCGTGACCGACCGCAACCGCCTCATAGTGGATGCTTACAATGCCAATCCGTCGAGTATGGCGGCGGCTATAGAGAATTTCCGTCTCACCGAGGCTGACCACAAGATGGCAATCCTCGGTGATATGCGCGAGCTCGGCGAGGCCTCTTCCGAGGAACACCAGCGGGTTGTGGACCTTCTGGAGCGCGACGGTTTCCAAGAGGTGTGGCTCGTTGGCCCAGAGTTTGCAGCTACCAAGACTGCTTACCGCACCTTCCCCGATGTTGAGGCCGTGCGGCGTGCCATTGCCGAGGAGCAGCCATCGGGACGCACCATTCTCATCAAAGGCAGCAACGGTATCCGTCTCTTCGAGTTGCCTGCATTGCTGTAAAGGGTCAAGAGGCTGTGCTAACGATGTTGGCACGGCCTCTTGACTGTTTTTACTTTATGACAACCAACTCAAATCGATCAAACAGAGAAAATTTCCATTAACAATCCCGAGGTTTGTTTAAGGGTTGTTAACAAATGTCGGCGCAGTCATTTCTTGCTTTGGGTTATCCTATTATGATGGAAGCAAAAGTGCTTTGATCCCAAATATGGATATAGAAGAGATTATCAAGCGAGTAAGGACTGGTGATACAACTGCTCTGAAAAAACTTATCGAAGCCTATTCTCCTATGTTGAGAAAGGTGTGTTTTAACATCACCCATGAGGACGAGGATGCATTGAATGACCTTGTCCAAGTGGCGTTTATCCGTGCTTACTATTCTCTTCATCAACTTAGAGATGCTTCAAAGTTTGGCGAATGGGTCTCTGCTATAGCAAAAAATGAGGCCTTGAAATTTCGGAAGTGCAAGCAGAAAAGAAGTGTCGTTCCATTTTCGTCTTTCTCGGACGAAGAATTGGATGTAGAAGGGAGTATTACGCCTGAGAATTACTTGGGAGAAAAGGAAATCATGGACATTGTCCGCCAATTACCTACAGGTTATAGCAAGGTCTTTCAGATGGCCGTGATCGAAGGATATTCCCATAAGGAAATAGCAGAAAGGATGGGAATCGAACCCCACAGTTCATCGTCGCAACTGGCAAGAGCCAAAGCAATGCTGAGGAAAATGATCAGCAAACGTATGCTGGCAGTCGTTACAATCATCTTCATTAGCATACCGATCTGTCGTGTTTTATGGAGAAAGGACAAGGCGAAGGAGAAAAATAATCATACGGCACAGGTTAAGAACGAAGATAAAGGACAAACAAGTCTGGGTAACAGGCAAGTGGAGGAAAAGCAGGCCACAAAGGATCAGATCACAAAGGATCAAAGCCAAAAGGATAAGGAAGTGGATGTGGTAATAAGCAACATCTATCCTCGTGTAGTCCAAGCAATAGTTGACACAATACCTGCAACTGATACGCTTCAGTCTCCAAGTACTTTGGACAACATTCGTATTGCGGGAATAATAGACGACAGCATCTTTAGTGATACGATGAGAATACGCTGGCACGAGTACGACAAACCGTTGATAACAGAGGAAACGGTACTTCCTAAAAAGCAACATTGGCAGTTGCTTGCTGCTGGTTCTTTGGGGTCTGCTTTAGCGCAAAACGCTTACAGAATGCTTACTGGCAATTCGGGAGGTGGTCTGCCAGACGTTGACGGGCCTGATGGTCCTGTGGCTCCCGACAAGTTCTCCACTTGGGACGAGTACTATCGTTATTTGCAGATCAAAGAGCACGAAGGCTTGTCGGAGGAGGAGAAAGCACTCATGGAAATAGCCTTCAACAATAAAAACAATATCAACAATAACATCAAGAACGATGGGAAAATCGTGGAGCATGAGCATCATGACAAACCGATTAGTTTTGGTATTTCGGTAACAAAGACATTGGGGAAAAAATGGAGTTTGATGTCTGGCCTGCAGTTTTCGCTCTTGAAGTCCAACTTCACGTTAGGAGAGGATGCTTATTATATCAAGCGAACCCAACATGTGCATTATTTGGGAATGCCTTTGCATGTGTCGTATAAGTGGCTTGATGTCAAGAATTGGACTATATATTCTTCGTTGGGCGGAAGTCTGCAAATACCGGTCTATGGTAAAACAGACGAAAAGTATGTTGTCGGACCTATCACGTCCTGTACAAATCACTGGCATTTCATACCTTCGCTGCAATGGAGTGTGAGTACTGGCATAGGAGTACAATACAAGCTTGCTACCAAGTGGAGCGTTTACATAGAACCTTCGCTCCACTGGTATGTGCCGAATGGTAGTTCCGTCCATACTATATGGACAGAACATCCGTTCACATTCACTGTTCCCTTCGGCCTAAGATTCACTTGGTAATGGTGTCCTCATGCAGTCTTTCTGTTTTTTGTTGTCTCTTACCTAATAGATGAACAAAAACTTTGGAAGACAATCATGTACAAAACAAGCGACTATTTACGCAATGGGGTGCTATACCTCAACAACATCATTCGCCCGCATCACAAGCGACTGAGCACTTTGATGATTTACTCTACCACCAAGTGTCAGTCGCGTTGCAAGCATTGCTCAATATGGCAGAAGCCAGAAGAGCATCTGTCCTTGAGAATGATAAAGATGATCATGGCGAGCCAGTGTGTCACAAAGCACACTGTTGTTGGTTTGGAGGGTGGAGAATTCTTGCTTCATCCTGAGGCTAATGCCATCATGGAGTGGTTCAAGGACAACCATCCCAACTATACGCTATTGTCGAATTGTCTCGCACCTCAAAAGGTAATAGAGGCAGTGAGACTGTATCATCCGAGCCATCTGTACGTCTCGCTCGATGGCAACAAGGAAACATACAAAGCCATGAGGGGTTGTAATGGCCATGACAAGGTGTTGGAAGTGATAGAGACTCTAAAGGACGAGGTTCCAGTCTCTCTAATGTTTTGCCTCTCGCCATGGAATACTTTTGAGGACATGAACTATGTGATAGGTCTCGCCAAGAGATACGATGTGGATGTGCGCATAGGCATCTATGGCACAATGGATTTTTTTGACACCACTGCCGACTTGCTTTCTGCCGATATGGCCCATTACATTCAGAATATCCCCAAGAGCATTCATGGCACAGAAGAAAATTTTGACTTTGTGGCATTGTATAAGGAATGGAGAAATGGTCGTCTGCGTTTACGTTGCCAAAGCATATTTAGCGAATTGGTCATTCATTCCAACGGTGATGTGCCGTTGTGCCAGAATCTGGGCGTAATGTTAGGTAACGTCTATGAGCATTCATTGGACGAAATTTTCAATTCGAGAGAAGCTACCAAGGTGCAGTACCAGTATTCAAGAGAATGCAATGGTTGCTGGATCAACTTCCATCGCAAGTATGACATTATCCTGCTGCGTAATCTTGAAAAGGTTTTTCCTAAGAGCATCATCGAAGTTTTCTATGGTAAATACCAATGGACAGGCAATAGAGCAGAGACTTACAGAAAATATATCAAAAAGATTGGTTTTTAATGGAACACATTAAAAATGTCATAGAACGCTATAAGCATGTGCGGAACATGAAAATGTTGCAGCAAGCCTACCAAGGAAAGTACGCCTTTGTGGGTATAGGAAATCATAGTACAAACAACCTTTATCCTGTGCTCAACTATCTACATGTACCGTTAAAATACATCTGTTGTAAAACTCCTGGTAAGCTGCACTTGATAGAAGGAGTCTTTCCTCACGTCCGTGCAACTACGTCATTGGACGAAGTCTTAACGGATGAAGATATAAAGGGTGTATTTGTATCTGTTTCTTCAAAGGCGCATTTCTCTATCGCATCTAGGGTGTTAGCGCATAAAAAGGCTTTGTTCATAGAGAAACCTCCGTGTTTGAATGCCGAAGAATTGAGACGCTTAATAGAATTGCAGAAGCAAACTCAAGTTTTGGCGATGGTCGATTTGCAAAAGCGTTTCGCACCTGCCATGCAAATCTTGAAGAAGAAGTTGCAGGGGAGCAAGGGAACAAAGACTTATAATCTAAAATTTTTAACCGGCGCTTACCCCGAGGGAGACGCTCTGCTCGACCTATTCATTCATCCGATAGATTGTGTCGTCTATTTGTTTGGAAAGGCAGAGGTAAGGTGTGTGGAACCCATTGACGAACATACCGTGATGTTAGTACTCAAACATGCTGATGCTATAGGAGTTCTTGAGCTTTCCACCGACTATACATGGTCTGATGCAAAGGAGAGTATGACCATCAACGCCAACAAGGGTATTTACTCATTGGAACAGATGGAAACGCTCACTTTCCAGCGGAAGCCACATCGTTTTTGTGGACTTCCCTTGGAAAAGGTTTTGATGCATGTGAATGTGACGGCCGAACTGTTTGGTAGAAATAATTTCCAACCGTTGATGCAAAACAACCAAGTATTTACGCAGGGATATTATACTGCTATAAAGAGCTTTGTGGATGCAGTTGAAGGGGAAAGAGCTTGCAATCCTCAATCATTAGAAGCATTTATGGATACTTATTCTTTATTGGATACGATTCGTTTACATATTTGCAGAAAAGTGTTCTAAAAAAGTATAGATAAAACTTAAAAAACGT
>OHTJ01000131.1_pt1 | contig 30329 bp, 19 predicted proteins | sample 1578921 | NCBI WGS metagenome assembly OHTJ01 (sample SAMEA3879582, study PRJEB24766) | human gut metagenome | biome: human-associated habitat; feature: feces | place: USA | collected 1985/1987
GCCCGTTTCTTGAACCACTTGCGAAACTTCTGCAATATAATAAGGAGAAACGAAAGGTGTAGGCCGCTGGGAGGACAGAAAAGGAGGGTCATCATAACATGTTAACGTTTAACGTTATAATGTAAGGTCGCAGCCATTCCTCTCGCCAAATCAAAAACGTGACAATGTGACAACGTGACGTGTGACAACGAGAAAAAGCGCACGTCAAAACAAAAACGTTAAACGTTATTATGTTATTATGTTATTATGTTATTACGATGCGGGGCGGGCACCTAACCGGAGACCGCGAACCAGAGAGCCTACAGACTGGGAATAGGAAAGCCCACAGGCAGCGAACTATAGGGACCACCGACTGCGACTTTGGGAATAAGTTAGGATCGAGGCAAGAGACAAGCAACCATCAGGGTGATAGGTTAGTTACCCCGCGGAAGGTGCCCAGTTTTCCACCCTCCCGCGTCCGTTGAAATAGATACCCAACAAGGGGTTCTGAGGCCCTAAAATGCCACGCGACCACGTGGGGACCCAGAAAAGCAGGCAAACGAGACAGAAAACAAGGGAAAAGTTTGGCCAAGTGCGATTTTCTTCGTACCTTTGCACCGTTCAGAGGAATGAGGGGCTTGCGGAAGCTCCTCATTTTTATTTATATAAACGTTTATGATAGACAAGAACGTCGTAAAAAGATTAGTTGAGGAATGGCTTGCGGGGAAGGAATACTTCCTCGTAGATGTTCAGGTTGGCACCGACGATCGCATCGTCGTTGAAATAGACCACGCCGACGGCGTGTGGGTGGACGACTGCGCGGATCTGAGCCGCTACATCGAGGACCATCTGAGCCGTGACGAAGAGGACTACGAGCTGGAGGTGGGATCCACCGGACTGGGCCAGCCCTTCAAGGTACCCCAGCAGTATGTGAACAACATCGGCAACGAGGTGGAGGTCCTCACACAGGATGGCAAGAAAGTGAAGGGCACGCTCAAGGCCGTGGAAACCCCGCGTTTCACGGTCTCCGTGCCGGAGAAAGTAAAGGTAGAGGGCAAGAAGCGTCCCGTGATGATGGACGTGGACTACGACTACGACATGAATGAGGTAAAGTACACGAAATACATTATAAGTTTCAAATAAGCTATGGCAGCAAGAAAAAAAGAAGACATGCCGAACATGATCGAGACCTTCAAGGAGTTTAAGGACACCAAGAAGATCGACCGTGCCACCCTCGTTAGCGTGCTGGAGGAGAGCTTCCGCAGCGTGATAGCGAAGATATTCGGCTCCGACGAGAACTTCGACGTCATCGTCAACCCTGACAAGGGCGACTTTGAGATATACCGCAACCGCATCGTCGTGGCCGACGGCGAGGTGAAGGACGAGTACAAGGAGGTGTCGCTCACGGACGCTCAGAAGATCGAGCCCGACTACGAGGTGGGCGAGGAGGTCTCCGAGCGCATCGACTTCGCGAAGTTTGGCCGCCGCGCCATTCTCAACTTGCGCCAGACGCTGGCCGCCAAGGTGCTGGAGCTGGAGCACGACTCGCTCTACAACAAGTACAAGGACCGCGTGGGCCAGGTCATCTCCTCCGAGGTCTATCAGGTTTGGAAGCGCGAGGTGCTGCTCGTGGACGACGAGAACAACGAGCTGCTGCTGCCGAAGACGGAGCAGATACAGAGCGACAACTACCACAAGGGCGACACCATCCGTGCCGTCATCCTGCGCGTGGACAACACCAACAACAATCCGAAGATCATCCTCTCGCGCACGGCGCCCGCCTTCCTGGAGCGTCTGCTGGAGGCCGAGGTGCCCGAGATTGCCGACGGCCTGATCGCCATCAAGAGCGTGGCACGCATGCCGGGCGACCGCGCCAAGATCGCCGTGGAGAGCTACGACGACCGCATCGACCCGGTCGGAGCCTGCGTCGGTGTGCACGGCAGCCGCGTACATGGCATCGTCAAGGAGCTCGGTGGCGAGAACATCGACGTCATCTCCTGGACGGCCAACACCAAACTCTTCATCCAGCGCGCCCTCAGCCCGGCCCGCGTCAGCTCGCTCACCATCGACGAGGAGAACAAGAAGGCCGAGGTCTATCTCAAGCCCGAGGAGGTGAGCCTCGCTATCGGACGCAGCGGTCTCAACATCAAGCTGGCAAGTATGCTCACGGGCTACACCATCGACGTCTTCCGCGAGCTCGACGAGAGCCAGGCCGAGGAGGACATCTACCTCGATGAGTTCTCCGACGAGATCGACCAGTGGGTCATCGAAGCCATCAAGAAGATAGGCCTCGACACGGCCCGCCAGGTGCTCAACGCTCCGCGCGAAATGCTTATCGAGAAGGCCGACCTCGAGGAGGAGACCGTCGATAATGTCATCAAGGTCCTCAGGGCCGAGTTTGAGAGCTAAGATGGAGCCGTCCTGTCCGCGCCGACAAGGCGCATCCTCTCAGGAAGGGCAACACATCAGGAAAGAAGCAAAGAGAAAGGGTGGAGGACGACAGTCTCCACCGATAAAAGGTAATGGCGGGTGATGGTTTTGACCAGCGGCTCATAGGGTGTGGCCGCACTGGTCCGCACCATGTTCGGAACATCTGCGCCACCCTCACATCGTAAATCAATACCAGCACCCCCTACCTCTATTAAGATATTAATGAGTATCAGATTAAACAAAGCAATTAGAGAGCTGAACATCGGGCTCCAGACGGCTGTGGAATTTCTGGAGAAGAAGCCGAATCTGGGCGAAGTGAAGGGCGACCCCAACTTCAAGCTCAGCGATGCGCAGTATGAGGCCCTGGCCACACAGTTTAACAAGGATAAGCAAGTGAAGGCCATCGCCGACAAGAAGTTCCCCAAGAAGTCGAAAGAGGGCGGCAAGAAGAAGCAGTCCCAGGGAGGCGTGAAGCGTGGCGACGACGGTCTGACAAAGATACAGGCCTATACCCCGCTGGGCAAGATCGACCTCGACCAGCTCAACCGCAAGCCGGGACAGAAGACCGACCAGAAGCCGAAGGCAGACCAGCCCAAGGCCAAGGAGGAGAAGCCCGTACGCAAGCAGGAGCCACAGCAGCCCAAGCAGGAGCAGCCGAAGCCCGCACAGAAGGAGGCAGCACCCCAGCACAAGGCAGAGCCAAAGGCCGAGAAGCCGGCCGTGAAGGAGCAGCCGAAGGAGACTGCCCACAAGGAGGTGGCCCAGAAGGAGGTGGCCCAGAAGCCCGCTGCCCAGAAGGAGAACGCTCAGAAGGAAAACAAGGAGCAGGCCAAGCCCGCAGCCAAGGCCGTGGAGACGGAGCAGAAACCCGCCAAGCCCGCCAAGAGCGAGAAGCCACAGCCCGCAGCGGCAGCCCAGACTGAGACCGCCCAAAAGGAGGGCAAGGAGCAGGAGCCCGCCACGACAGAGGGCGGCGCACCCTTCCAAACGCAGAACGAGAAGAAGCTGCTCAACCAGCCGAAGCTCAACGTGCTCGGCAAACTCGACCTCAGCACCATCAACCAAAACACGCGCCCGAAGAAGAAGAGCAAGGAGGAGCGACGCAAGGAGCGCGAGGAGAAAAACGGACAGGGCAAGAAGAAGCGCGTACGCATCAACAAGGAGCGCGTCGATATCAATGCCGCTGCCAACCAGCAGCCCGCCCAGCAGGGCAAGAAGCAGGGCCAGCAGCAACAGCAGGGCCAAGCCGACGGTGGCGGAAAGCGCAAGAAGAAGAACCGCGGACGCAGCAACAAACCGCTGGAGGTCGATGACGAGGCCGTAGCACGCCAGGTCAAGGAGACCTTGGCACGCCTCACCTCGAAGACCCAGAACAAGAAGGGTGCCAAATACCGCAAGGAGAAGCGCGACGCTGCCCAGGAGAAGCTCAACCAGGAGGCACGCGCCGAGCGCAAGCAGAGCAAGACGCTGAAACTGACGGAGTTTGTGACCGTATCGGAACTGGCCACGATGATGGATGTGCCGGTGACGAAAGTCATCTCCACACTCATGTCGGTGGGCATCATGGTCTCCATCAACCAGCGTCTCGACGCCGAGACCATCAACCTCGTGGCCGACGAGTTCGGATTCTCCACGGAGTATGTCAGCGCCGAGGTGCAGGAGGCTGTCAGCGAGGAGGCCGACGACGAGAACGATCTCGTGCCGCGCGCCCCGATCGTCACGGTCATGGGCCACGTCGATCATGGTAAGACCTCGCTGCTCGACCACATCCGCAACACCAACGTCATCGCCGGCGAGGCTGGTGGTATCACACAGCACATCGGTGCCTATAGCGTGACGCTGAAGAACGGCAGCAAGGTGACCTTCCTCGACACGCCAGGCCACGAGGCCTTCACCGCCATGCGTGCCCGTGGTGCGCAGGTGACGGATATCGCCATCATCATCATTGCCGCCGACGACTCGGTGATGCCTACCACCAAGGAGGCCATCGCCCACGCACAGGCCGCCGGCGTACCGATGGTCTTTGCCATCAACAAGATAGACAAGCCGGGAGCCAACCCCGACAAGATACGCGAGGACCTGGCCAACATGAACCTCCTGGTGGAGGAGTGGGGCGGCAAGTATCAGTGTCAGGAGATCAGTGCCAAGAAGGGCATCGGCGTGGACGAGCTCATGGACAAGGTGCTCCTGGAGGCCGACCTGCTCGAACTGAAGGCCAACCCCAACCGCAAGGCCACGGGTACGGTCATCGAGTCGTCGCTCGACAAGGGTCGCGGCTTCGTCTCGACGGTGCTCGTAAGCAACGGCACGCTGAAGACGGGCGACATCGTGATCGCCGGCACCGCATGGGGCAAGGTCAAGGCCCTCTTCAACGAGCGCAACCAGCGCATCGAGAAGGCCGGACCCGCCGATCCCTGTATCGTCCTCGGACTCAACGGCGCGCCCACGGCGGGCGACACGTTCCACGTGCTCGAGACGGAGCAGGAGGCACGCGAGATTGCCAACAAGCGCGAGCAGCTGCAGCGCGAGCAGGGTCTCCGCACGCAGAAGCGCCTCACGCTGGGAGACATTTCCCACCGCATCGCTCGCGGAGAGTTCCACGAGCTCAACATCATCGTCAAGGGCGACACCAACGGATCGGTGGAGGCACTGGCCGACTCCTTCCTCAAGCTCTCGACGGAGAAGGTGCAGGTCAACGTCATCAGCAAGGCCGTGGGACAGATCTCCGAGAACGACGTCATGCTCGCCTCGGCTTCCGACGCCGTCATCGTCGGCTTCCAGGTGCGCCCGTCTGCCGACGCACGCAAACTGGCTGACCGCGAAGGCGTGGAGATCAACACCTACTCCATCATCTACGATGCACTCGACGACATCAAGAGTGCCATGGTCGGCATGCTCGACAAGGTCAAGAAGGAGGTCGTCACGGGCCAGGTGGAGGTGCGCCAGGTCTTCAAGATCAGCAAGGTGGGCACCGTGGCCGGTGGTCTCGTCACCGAAGGCAAGGTGCACAACAAGGACAAGGCACACGTCATCCGCGACGGTATCGTCATCCACACCGCCGCCATCAGCGCGCTCAAGCGCTACAAGGACGACGCCAAGGAGGTGGCAACGGGTCTGGAGTGTGGTATCTCGCTCGTCAACTACAACGACATCGAGGCGGGAGACATCCTGGAGACCTTCACCGAAATCGAGGTGGAGCAGAAGCTCTAAGCCGACTGCGGGGACTCAACGGCCGTGGCTACTGCCTACGGCCCGCCCCTCGGCAGCCGCCTGCCCCCCTACCTTATTAAAATATGGCCACAACGGCAGCCGACCGCAAAAGGACGGCGCGCCGCTTGCGGCCTGTTTTTCAAAGCAGAACCATTCAAACAATGGAAGAAATAAAAGAAGAGAAGAACGCATTGGTGCGGGAGATAGCCGACAAGAAATATGAGTACGGCTTCACCACCGACGTGGAGACCGACATCATCCCCGTGGGTCTCAACGAGGACATCGTGCGCCTGATCTCACAAAAGAAGCACGAGCCCGAGTGGATGCTGGAGTTTCGCCTGCGCGCCTTCCGCCATTGGCAGACGCTCAAGCAGCCCACATGGGGACATGTGCACATCCCGCCCATCGACTACCAGGCCATCTCCTACTACGCAGACCCGCTGGCGAAAAAGCCGCAGAACAAGGAGATAGACCCCGAACTGGAGAAGACTTTCGACAAACTGGGCATTCCCCTGGAGGAGCGGCTCGCACTGAGCGGAACGGCGGTCGATGCCATCATGGACTCCGTGTCGGTCAAGACCACATTCAAGGAGAAACTACGGGAGAAGGGCGTGATCTTCTGCTCCATCGGCGAGGCCATACAGACCCACCCAGACCTCGTCAGACAGTATCTGGGCACGGTCGTCCCCTACGGCGACAACTTCTTTGCCGCGCTCAACTCGGCGGTGTTCTCCGACGGATCCTTCGTCTATATCCCCAAGGGTGTACGCTGCCCGATGGAATTGAGCAGCTATTTCCGCATCAACGCCCGCAACACGGGACAGTTTGAACGCACGCTCATCGTGGCCGATGACGACTCCTACGTCTCCTACCTGGAGGGCTGCACGGCCCCAATGCGCGACGAGAACCAGCTCCATGCGGCCATTGTCGAGATCATCGTCATGGACCGGGCCGAGGTGAAATACTCTACCGTCCAAAACTGGTATCCAGGCGACGAACACGGACGGGGCGGCGTGCTCAATCTCGTGACGAAGCGTGGCGACCTACGTGGCGACCACTCCAAACTCTCCTGGACACAGGTAGAGACGGGATCGGCCATCACGTGGAAATATCCCTCGTGTCTGCTGCGCGGCAACGACTCCGTAGCGGAGTTCTACAGCGTGGCCGTGACCAACAACTACCAGGAGGCGGACACGGGCACGAAGATGATCCACATCGGAAAGAACACGCGTTCTACCATCATCTCCAAGGGCATTTCCGCCGGACACAGCCAGAACAGCTACCGCGGCCTCGTCATGGCTACGGCCAACGCCGACAATGCGCGCAACTACTCCAGCTGCGACTCGCTGCTGCTCGGCAGCGACTGTGGAGCGCATACGTTCCCCTACATGGACGCCCACAACGACACCGCGGTATTCGAGCACGAGGCGACCACGTCCAAGATCTCGGAGGACCAGCTCTTCTACTGCAACCAGCGTGGCATCCCGATGGAGGAGGCCGTGGGACTCATCGTCAACGGCTACGCCAAGGAGGTGCTCAACAAGCTGCCGATGGAGTTTGCCGTCGAGGCACAGAAGTTGCTCAGCGTCTCGCTGGAGGGCACGGTGGGATAACGCTTCCACAGGCCACGATGCGGCAAGACCAACAAAAGAAGGAGGAACAATGAGAAGAAAGATGATCATGGGCCCGGCCCTTGCGGCCACCCTGCTGCTGACAGCCCTGCTGCCGTCGGCGGCTTCAACACCCGTCCCACGCTGGACGCCGCAGCCCTACCGCCAGTATCTCATCAAGCTGGAGGTGGAGCGCGACACCATAACCGCACCGTCGGTCATGCTCCACGGCGCAAAGACCAAACGGAAAGTGGACGTGAGCCATTTCAAGGTGGGGCCCTTCTGGGTACCAGACCCACCCTCGCTCTTCGAGCAGGAGGACGAATGGCGCGACAGAGACCGCTACAAGAAAGGGCGGATTCTCGGCGACCTCATCGAGGACTTCATCAACATCTTCCTGTTATAACTATCAAACGACAACCAAATCCTTATAGATATGCTTGAGGTAAAGAACCTGCACGCCACCATCGCAGGCAAAGAGATATTGAAAGGCGTCAACCTCACGGTCAGAGACGGTGAGATCCACGCCATCATGGGACCCAACGGGTCGGGAAAATCGACCCTCAGCGCGGTGCTGACGGGCAACCCGCTCTACACCGTCACCGAGGGAACGGCTTTCTTCAACGGCAAGAACCTGCTGGAGATGAAGCCCGAGGACCGAGCCCGCGAAGGTCTGTTTCTCTCTTTCCAGTACCCCGTGGAGATTCCGGGCGTGAGCATGACCAACTTCATGAAGGCGGCCATCAACGCCAAGCGCGCGTATGAGGGCAAGGAGCCGCTGAAGGCTGCCGACTTCATGAAACTCATGCGCGAGAAGCGCCAGATCGTAGAACTCGATCCGAAACTCGCCCATCGCTCCGTCAACGAGGGATTCTCCGGTGGCGAGAAGAAGCGCAACGAGATCTTCCAGATGGCCATGCTCGAACCGAAACTCAGCATCCTCGACGAGACCGACTCCGGACTGGATGTCGATGCCATGCGCATCGTCGCCAATGGCGTGAACAAGATGCACTCGGCAGAGACTTCCGCCATCGTCATCACCCACTACGAGCGACTGCTGGACATGATCAAGCCCGACGTGGTCCACGTCCTCTGGCAGGGCCGTATCGTCAAGACTGCTGGTCCGGAGCTGGCGAAGGAAATTGAAAAGCTCGGCTACGACTGGATCAAGGAGGAAGTGAAAGGAGAGGAGACCCAAGGATGACCGAAGCAGAAAAGCAATACATAGACCTATACACCGAGGCCTCGGAAGCCATCAAGGAGCATAGCGCAGGGGTGATGAACGCCGTCCGCGACCGCGCCTTCGAAGACTTCCGCCGCCAGGGCTTCCCGACAAGGAAGGTGGAGCGATATAAGTACACCGACATGGAGAAGATATTCGCTCCCAACTACGGTCTGAACATCAATCGCATCGAGTTTCCTGTCGATCCCTATGCGGCCTTCCGCTGCGACGTGCCCAACCTGAGCACGCTGCTCTATTTCGTCGTCAACGACGCGTTCTACACAAAGCGGCTGCCCAACGTGCAGCCCGAGGAGGGAGTCGTCATCGGATCGCTGAGAAAGGCGGCCGAGGAGCATCCCGAACTCATCGCTCGCTACTATGCGCGCATCGCCAAGACGGAGGAGGACGCCATCACGGCGCTCAACACGATGCTGGCCCAGGACGGCCTCTTCATCTATGTGCCGAAAAACGTGCAGATGGAAAAGTGTGTGCAGATTATCAACATCCTGCGCGCCGACGTGAGCATGATGGTCAACCGACGCGTGCTCATCGTGATGGAGGAGGGTGCCAAGGCTAAATTCCTGTTCTGCGACCATACCGCCGACGACCACGACTTCCTCGCCACGCAAGTCATCGAGGCCTATGTCGGCGACAACGCATCGCTCGACCTCTACTGCATGGAGGAGACCCACTACAAGAACCATCGCGTGAGCAACGTCTATATAGAGCAGCAGCGCGACAGTAGGGTCAACCACAACGTGATCACGCTCCACAACGGCGTGACGCGCAACCGCCTCGACCTGGTGTTCAAGGGAGAGGGCGCGGAGTGCTATTGCAGCGGCTGCGTCATTGCGGACAGAAAACAGCACGTGGACAACAATACGCTCATCGACCACCAGGTGCCTCACTGCACAAGCAACGAACTCTATAAGTATGTGCTCGACGACGAGGCGGTGGGTGCTTTCGCTGGACGCGTCCTCGTACGCCACGGAGCACAGAAGACCACCTCGCAGGAGACCAACCAGAATCTCGTGGCCACGAAGACGGCAAGGATGTACACACAGCCGATGCTGGAAATCTATGCCGACGACGTGAAATGTGCACACGGATCCACGATAGGACAGCTCAACGACGCTGCGCTCTTCTATATGCAGCAGCGCGGCATCAGCCAGAAGGAGGCCAAACTGCTCTTGGAGTTTGCCTTCATCAACGAGGTCATCGACAAGATGGACCTCGAACCGTTGCGCGACCGTCTCCACTACCTGGTGGAAAAGCGTTTCCGTGGCGAACTGAGCAAATGTGTAGGCTGCAAAATGTGCCAGTAGGGCCGGCAGGATTCATTCATCAAAAGCAAGAAGCGTAAAGCCATGTTGGATATAGAAAAAATAAGGAAAGACTTCCCCATTCTCAGCCGTGAGATCTACGGCCGTCCGCTGGTCTATCTCGACAACGGAGCCACGACCCAGAAGCCGCTCTGCGTGCTTGATGCCATGCGCGACGAGTATTTGAACGTCAATGCCAACGTCCACCGTGGTGTCCACTGGCTCTCACAGCAGGCCACCGACCTCCACGAGGCGGCCCGCGAGACGGTCAGGAAATTCGTCAACGCCCGTTCCACCAGCGAGATCGTTTTTACGCGGGGCACAACGGAGAGCCTGAACCTCGTAGCTTCGTCCTTCGTGGAGGGCTGCATGGAGGAAGGCGACGAGGTCATCGTGAGCACGATGGAGCACCATTCCAACATTGTCCCCTGGCAACTGCAACAGCAACGCAAGAACATCCGCCTGCGGGTCATTCCCATGAGCGACGACGGCGCACTGCTCCTCGACGAGTACGAAAAGTTGTTTAGCAAGAAGACAAAGCTCGTCAGCGTCATGCACGTCAGCAACGTCCTGGGCACGGTCAATCCCGTCAAGGAGATCATCCGCATCGCCCACAGCCACGGAGTGCCCGTGATGATCGATGGTGCGCAGAGCATCCCTCACATGAAGGTCGACGTGCAGGACTTGGATTGTGAATTCCTCGCTTTCAGCGGCCACAAGGTCTATGCGCCCACGGGGGTAGGCGTGCTCTACGGCAAGGAGGAGTGGCTCGACAGACTGCCGCCATACCAAGGGGGTGGCGAGATGATCGAGCGCGTAAGCTTCGACCACACCACCTTCGAGCGTCCGCCACTGAAGTTTGAGGCTGGAACGCCTGACTACATCGCCACCAACGGACTTGCCAAGGCGATCGACTACGTCTCAGCCATTGGCATGGAGAACATTCAGGCGTATGAGCACGATCTCACCGACTACGCCCTGCAGCAGCTCCGCGAGATCGAAGGAATGCACATCTATGGCCACAGCAAAGACATGGAGGCTGACGCCGTCATCTCCTTCAACGTCGCCGACATCCACCATGCCGACCTCGGCACGCTCCTCGACCAACTGGGCATTGCTGTGCGCACAGGCCACCATTGCGCCCAACCCCTCATGGACCGCCTCGGCATACTCGGCACCGTGCGCGCGTCGTTCTCCTTCTACAACACGCGAGAGGAGGTCGATACGCTCGTAGCAGGACTGCGCCGCGTCATCAAGATGTTCTGAAAATGATTCCGCTGGGCAAAAGATGGAGCCATCTATTGCATTTTTGACCACAAAATTTTGCAATATAAGAAAATCTCCGTAACTTTGCACCTGGATTTTGTCCTATGGTGTAATGGTAGCACAACAGGTTTTGGTTCTGTTTGTAGTGGTTCGAATCCGCTTAGGACAACATACAAAAGGATTCCTTTCCGAAGAGAGGAATCCTTTTGTTGTATTGCCACTTATTATATCGTCGTTTGTTGTATGGTGATTGGTGAAGCGTAGTAGTTATATTGCGCTTGTATTGTACTGCAAAACAACACAGCATTTCACTCAAAATAGGCACGAAACGCCTCTGCCTGCTCCTCCAGCAGGGTGGGCTGACTATTGGCGTAGCGGTTCCACACCTGTTGACACGGAGCCAAGAGGGGGAGGGGAGAGTCGGTAGTACGCATCAGATAAGGGTCGCAGGCTTGGAAGGTCTCCAGCACCTGCACCACCTTCTCGGACTTCAGTTTCATCAGACGAGCCAGTTCTACCACCTCGGGCGTGTCCACCACCATGGTGTGGGGCACAAGCCGGAAGTAGAGATCGAGGATGAGGACCAGCATGACTGGCTTCAATTCGTGATCCTCGGTCAATGGCAGAAAGAAGTCCTCAAACATGTTGCGCACCTCCACCCCCTCGTAGAAAGCCTGCTCACAACCGAACCCCTTCATCTTCCGCAGCCGCGCAATGTCTTTTGCGAGCCGACGCGGCTTCTGGGCGTAAGTATTCCAGACCAGTTGTAGCACCAGGCGGTCACGACGGTCCATCTCCTGCAGTTGCTGGTGGATGAATTGGGGCGGCAGATGTAGTTCCACAGCAAGGTCAACAGCCTCATGCGCATACACCGCTTTCACGCCCGTAGGACGCTTCAGGTAGAGTTGCAACACGAGCAGCCAGTAGTCATCGTTCCAGAGAGGATGAGTAGCCATACGCATTATCTTAGGTTTTCTATACTTTATCTTTAGATGTAATCCTTATCTACGGCGCACGGGCTGACCGGCCTGGTCAACTCGTTCACCGCTAATATAGATATCAAACGTCGGTCCGTTCGACCAACCGCCGTCAAAGTCCTGCTTGCTGCCTCCCAAGATCTTCACGTCGTCGAGGGAAAATTCCAGCGGGGCGACCTTCAGCGTAGTGGGATTTTCACCATCGATACCGATAAAGATAGCGCAATCAAAGTCAAACTCCACGACGCATTGTTTGCCACCAACATTGAGCGTCAGCGACAGAGGCTCAGGTGCAAGGCGCACATAACCCTCCGACTCCTTGTCCGAAAGGCCTCCGGACAACCCATATCTGACCAACAGGTTCTGCAGCGGCGCAGAAGCAACAGCACGCGCCAGGGCCGTATCCTTCAGACAGGGCGCCACGAGGCTGATGGGGAAATTGGGGATGGTAATGCGCTGGTCCCCATAGCCACCTACGACATATTGCAGCGGCGCAGCAGAATCGGGGAGCATGGCCCGAAGCGCACTATCCTTGAAGACAACCAGCCCACCACGCAGGCCAGTGCGGTAGATGCGAAAGTAGCTCATATCGTAAGTGCCTGCCATCGTGTCGCAGATCCGCTTCACGTTGGCCTCTCGATGGAAATAGCTATTGGTCCAACGCGGGGTTGCACTGTGGCAGCTGCCCAACAAACAAACCGTCACAACGGCGAAAACAGAGAAAAGAACAGACTTCAATCTTTGTAGCTTCATATCTTTGAATTTTTAAATAACTGCCTTTAGATAACGAAATCTGCACCGAATTATTGCACCATTGGCCTTTTTATGACCTATTGCCAACAAAAAAAGAAGCACGACCTGATGGAAAACGAGTCTTTTTTTGTAATTTTGCAACGGAATTGAAACAGTCAATGTGTACCAGCTCCTACTGATGATATCATCACAACAACATCACACAATATGCACACCAGCGACTATCTGATCATCTTCATGAAAGTTTTGGGCGCGTTGGCCCTGCTTATCTATGGCATGAAGGTTATGAGTGAGGCGCTCCAGAAGATGGCCGGCTCTCAACTGCGCCACATCTTGGGAGCAATGACCACCAACCGCTTCACAGGAATGCTCACGGGAATGTTTGTCACCTGTGCCGTCCAGTCCTCTTCCGCCACCACCGTCATGACGGTGAGCTTTGTCAATGCCGGTCTATTGACCCTTGCCCAAGCCATCTCCGTCATTATGGGTGCGAACATCGGCACCACGCTCACGGCGTGGATCATGTCGCTTGGCTTCAACGTCGATCTGACCATGGTCGTCTTTCCGGCCTTCTTCATCGGCATCATGCTCATCTATTCGAAGCGACGGCGCTTCATCGGCGATTTCCTCTTTGGCATTGCGTTTCTGTTCTTTGCCCTTGTCCTGCTCTCGGCAGCTGGCAAAGAACTTGATTTGGAACACAATCCTGACGCCATCCACTTCTTCTCCTCCTTTGACACCCATAGCCATTTCAACATAGTGGTCTTCGTGCTCATTGGCACCCTCATCACCTGCATCGTGCAGAGCAGCGCAGCTGTCATGGCCATCACCATCCTGCTGTGCTCCACGGGCGTCCTTCCGATCTACTTTGGCATTGCCCTTGTGCTGGGCGAGAACATCGGCACGACGGCCACGGCCAACCTCGCGGCGCTGGGAGCCAACACACAAGCCCGAAGGGCGGCCCTGGCCCACCTGGTGTTCAACGTCTTTGGCGTGGTCTGGGTGCTCTGCCTTTTCTATCCCTTTGTCGATGCGGTCTGCTCTTTGGTAGGCTACGATCCAACGGGCGCTGGTACCTCTCAGACACAGAAGGCAGTCCTCCTTCCGATTGTGCTGGCAGCCTTCCATACCTGCTTCAATGTCACCAACACCTTCCTGCTCATCTGGTTCATACCCCAGATAGAGCGTATCGTCTGCCTGATCATCAAGCCGAAGGCCAAGCAAGACGAGGAGGACTTCCGCCTGCGCTTCATCCAGGCTGGCATCATGAAAACCCCAGAATTTGCCGTACTGGAAGCCTCCAAGGAGATCCACTCCTTCTCTGGGCGCATCCATAGAATGTTTGGAATGGTGCGCGAGTTGCTCGGGGAGCAAGATGGCGAGGCCTTCGTCAAACTCTATTCGCGCATCGAGAAATACGAGGGCATTTCAGACAACATGGAGATAGAGATTGCCAAATATCTCGACCAGGTGAGCGACGCCCATCTGAGCGACGACACCAAGGAGAAGGTGCGAGCCATGCTGCGCGAGATCTCAGAACTGGAGTCTATCGGTGACGCCTGCTACAACATGGCACGCATCATCAGCAGAAAGCGTTCGGGCAAAGATGAGTTTACCGAGGATCAGTACAACCATCTCCACCAGATGTTTGAACTGACCGACGATGCGCTGGAGCAGATGACACAGATCCTGGTGGCCCACCGCGGCTGCGTGGACGTCAACCGTTCTTTCAACATCGAGAACGAGATCAACAACTACCGCAACCAACTGAAGAACCAGAACATCAACGATGTCAATGAGCACAAGTACTCCTATGCCAGTGGCACGATGTATATGGACCTCATCAACGAGTGCGAGCACCTGGGCGACTATGTGGTCAATGTCGTTGAGGCGCGCATGGGCGTGAAGCAGCACGAGCCAGAACCAAACATAGACTAACGACCGCCCACACCCGCTCTACCAGCACAAGAAGCCCCGACTGTACAAACTCCTGTACCGTCGGGGCTTCTTGCCAATAGGCCTTCCTATAGCACGCCAGCAAGCCATTCTCCATTGACTCGAGTAAAACACAAGAACCAAGAAGGATTGCTTGCAAAAAGAAAGGCTGATTCCTTTTGGGAACCAGCCTTTCTTTTTTAGTTTATTTCTTGCAATAAGCAAGCCTTATTTCTTGCTCCAAGCGAGATTACTTCTTGTTCAAAGCGAGATCGAGGGCGACGGCGATAGCCACCGTAGCACCTACCATCGGGTTGTTGCCCATACCCAGGAAGCCCATCATCTCGACGTGAGCAGGCACTGAAGAAGAACCTGCAAACTGAGCGTCGGAGTGCATACGGCCCATGGTGTCGGTCATACCGTAGGAAGCAGGACCAGCAGCCATGTTGTCCGGGTGGAGCGTGCGGCCCGTACCGCCACCAGAAGCCACTGAGAAGTAGGGCTTACCAGCGAGGGTGCGCTCCTTCTTGTACGTACCAGCTACCGGGTGCTGGAAGCGGGTCGGGTTGGTGGAGTTGCCAGTGATAGACACATCGACATCCTCGCTCCAGTTGATAGCCACACCCTCGCGTACGTCGTTAGCACCGTAGCAGTTGACCTTGGCACGAGGACCATCAGAGTAAGCCGTGCGATCCACGACTTTCAGCTCGCCCGTATAGTAGTCGAACTCCGTCTTCACATAGGTGAAGCCGTTGATACGGCTGATGATCATGGCAGCGTCCTTGCCCAGACCGTTGAGGATAACGCGGAGCGGATTCTTGCGCACCTTGTTGGCCATCTCAGCAATCTTGATGGCACCCTCGGCAGCAGCAAACGACTCGTGACCAGCCAAGAAGGCGAAGCACTTCGTCTCCTCGCGGAGCAGACGGGCAGCCAAGTTGCCGTGACCCAGACCCACCTTGCGGTCGTCGGCCACAGAACCAGGGATGCAGAATGCCTGCAGACCCACACCGATAGCCTCTGCGCAGTCGGCAGCAGTCTTGCATCCACGCTTGATAGCAATAGCAGCACCGCAGACATAGGCCCACTTGGCGTTCTCGAAGCAGATACGCTGCGTCTCCTCACACATCAGATAAGGATCAACACCTGCCTCGTCGCAGATCTGATTAGCCTCCTCTACGCTCTTGATGCCCTCAGCGTTGAGAGCTGCAAGAACCTGCGCCTCACGACGCTCCTGACTTTCGTAACTTACCTTTCTAATCATAATTATGTTTCTCCTTATTATTCTTTACGTGGATCAATTGCTTTAACAACACCCTGCTCGGCAGTGGTACGACCGTAGCTGCCCGTAAACTTCTTCACAGCCTCGTTGGCGTCCATACCGTTCTTGATGGCCTCCATCATCTTGCCGAGGTGAACATACTCGTAACCGCAGACCTGATTGTCCTTGTCGAGGAACTGGCGTGTGATGTAGCCCTCGGTCAGCTCCAAGTAGCGCGTACCCTTAGCCACCGTGCCATAGAGCGTACCCGTCTGTGAACGAAGACCCTTACCCAGGTCCTCAAGACCGGCGCCGATGGTCAGACCGCCCTCAGAGAAAGCGCTCTGCGTGCGTCCATAGACAATCTGGAGGAAGAGCTCGCGCATAGCCGTGTTGATGGCGTCGCAGACGAGGTCGGTGTTCAGCGCCTCAAGAATCGTCTTACCCGGAAGAATCTCGGATGCCATGGCGGCAGAGTGGGTCATACCCGTGCAACCGATGGTCTCCACGAGCGCCTCCTGGATGATACCGTCCTTCACGTTGAGAGACAGCTTGCAGGCTCCCTGCTGGGGAGCGCACCATCCCACACCGTGGGTGTAACCCGAAATATCAGCAATTTCCTTGGCATAAACCCACTTTCCCTCCTCAGGAATGGGAGCAGGTCCATGGTTGGGGCCTTTGGCCACAACGCACATGTTCTTTACTTCCGATGAATAAATCATAATAGAATTATTAATGTTTTGTATTGATAATATTTATACCGTTCACTTATCAAAAGACAGGCTGCTATCTTGTTGATGTTACCCTGTGAAAGGACCAACGCAACGCCGTGTCCATATTCGCGTACAAAGGTATAAAAAATAATTGATTCCTATACTAAATAATGGGGATTTTATTTCCCCAAGGGCTCTTTTTTGACTAAAAAATGCTAACTTTGTACACAGGTTGCGCCACTCCTGCCCGATGTGGCGAAATCAGAACACTTATACAGCGAAGGCCAGGCAACTTCATCCGCCCCAAGGCCCCACTTCATAAGACGATACAAAATGAAAAATCATATTGGCAGGACGCTGCTGGTCCTCATACTACTTATCCATTCGCTTACATCGCTGGCCTCCAGCCACAGTAAGTACACACCCCTCATCCGCCAAGTGAGGGGATGGCCGTCGGAAAAGATCCTCTCCAAGGGCGACCAGTTCTTGCAAAACAAGAAGGAGGACAAAGCCCTGGTGATGTACATGCTTGTCTGCTCCCGCACCAACGACCGCATGACCGACGAGGAGCTGACCGACTGTTCGCTCGCCAACCTCAAGGTGGGCGACATCTTTTACGCCCGCGGCAACTATATCAACGCCCTGGAAAACTACCAGGAGGGTCTGAAACTCAGCGAGACTTCTGCCTCCAAGACCCACTTGCCTTTGATCTACAAGAACATCGGTAACGTCTATTGTATGTTCAAGGACTATGGCAAAGGCTTCGATTATTACAAGAAAGCCTATCAGATCCGTCCGAAGAACGACAACGAACTCACGTTCAGGATCCTGGCCAACCTCTTTGGCGTATGCATCAACCGCAAAGACCTCGAAGGCGCAAAGAAATACCGCCAGCTCTTGTTTGCCGCCCCTCGCCCCAACCTTCCCATCGACCAGTTCTTTCTCTCGTTCTCCACCGCCTTGATGGCCTCACAAGAGGCACGCTACGCCGAGTCTAACAAGATCCTGGTCAACCTCGCCGATTTCTGCAACCGAAACAAACTGCCCCCTACCTATATCTGCTCAGCCTACGCCGAACTCTACTCCAACTACCAAAACTTAGGCGACATAGATCAGGCCAAGCACTATATCAGCCTCTGCATCGATCATGCGGAGCGAGAGAAGATGCTCCACTACATCCCCGAGACCCTGCGCGACATGGCCCAGATACAGCGCAAGACGGGCAATGCCACGCTCGCTCAGCAGTATGAGAGGCAATACCTCAGTCTCATGGACTCCATCTACAACTCGCAGCGGTTCAACGTCGTGAAGAACCAGCAGTTCATGTACGAAGTCGATAAGACCGACAAGGAGATCACGCGCCTCCACCAAGAGGAGGAGATACACCGCCAAAACGCCCGCCTCTACCAGTTGCTCTTCCTCGTGAGCATCCTCGCCATAGTCCTTGTCTCCATGCTCCTCTTCTATGTGGTGCGCCAAAAACGTGATTTGGAGGCCAGCTACCGCAAACTCTACGACATCAACCGCAGTCACGTGGAGACGGGAGAGAAGAAAGCCCCACGCGCCACCAACCTTCTCAAGGAAGACCAAAAACAGCTGCTGCTCGACGGCATACGGAGAGTGATGGAGGAGACCGACGAATACTGCCAGCCAGAGTTCACCGTCGCCACCCTCGCCAAACTCATCGATTCCAACAAGCGCTACGTCTCCATGGTCGTCAACGACCACTTCGGCAAGTCGTTCACCGAGGTGCTCAACGACTACCGTATCAAGAAGGCCTGCGAGCGTCTGACAACCAATAATGCAAAATATGCGCAGCTCACCATTGCCGCCATCGGACAGAGCGTCGGCTACAAATCGCAGACCACTTTCGTCAAGCAGTTTCGCAAGTGTACGGGCCTCACCCCCTCCGTCTATCAGAAGTTTGTCGCCGAGGACCGACGCAACGAAGAAACGGGAGCATAACTTTCTCCCGCTTCTTCGTTTTAGTCACCTAAATCTACCATTTTTGCCGATTCCATCGAAAAATCGGTTTATTTTGTACAAAAACCTGATCTTTTTTACGCTTTAAAATCGTGTCATTTTAGGTCGTTCCTCTCCATTTTCGTGAAAGTGGAGAAAGGCGATTTGCGCCCTATTGGCCTATTGCTTACTTTTGCAGCGTCAATTCATCAACCAATACATCGCCTGCCGGTGGGATTCATTTAGCATGCAAGTAGTTCCACTGGTGGGTTTTAAAAAAAAACTTATGCAAAACAAAAACCCATTCATGGCCATTGGAGTAGCAGCATCGGTATTATTGCTGCCGCTCAACGCCAAAGCCCAGAAAACTCCATCAGGGCTTAAAGATAGTAATCCTCCTACCGAGCTCCGGGTCTCTAAGAAGATGACGCCCGCGGAGCGCCAGGCAAAGATGAACGAACACATCGCCAAGCACCCGTTATTGCACAAGAGACTCGTGCCTCAGATGGCGAAGAGAGACAGCCTCGTGCGTCTCAACCGCAACATCGAGGCCGGCATCAAGACAAAGCAGACTCCCCAAGTTCCTATATTAAGAGCCAAAGACGCAAAGCCCATGACTTTTTGGGGGAATGTGCTCTATGATGCCACTTGGGGTGCCGAGGCTCCCGAGTATGGTATATACACCTTCGGCACCGAAGCTCCCATCTCCGTCAAGAAGCAGTTCCAGGATGAATTCTTCCGTGCCACGGGTGCGGGCGCATGGATTGAGGACAACCTCTACTTCGTCATGTACCAAAACTTCTGGGGCACCGATATGATCTACTTCTACCATTATGATACCAACACCTGGGAGAAGAAGGTCGAAAAACGAATCGAGGACTACTCCCTCATCGCTTGTGAGACAGCCGTCGCTGCCGACGGCACGGTCTATGGCTGCTTCCTCGATGGCAATGGTTCGAACAACGAGTTGGGTATAGCCGACTACGAGAACATCACCCGCTCCACCATTGGCCGCCTGCGCCATAGCTATGTAGCCATGGGTATTACCAGCGACAATGTTCTCTATGGTATTGCCGAGGACGGCAACCTCTATAAGATCGACACCTCCACCGCCGAAGAAATTCTGGTAGGCCCCACGGGCAAACAACTGAAGAAGGCTGATGACAGTTTCTACTACCAAAGTGGTGAGATCGACCAGACTACCAACACGTTCTATTGGGATTGCGTGGATAGCAATCAGAAATCCACTCTCTATACTGTCGATCTCGCAACAGGTCAGCTGACGGAGATTGGCGACTTTGCCAACAACAATATCATATCCCTTCTTACTATTCCCAAGGCAAAGGCTGCCGACGGTGCACCTGCCGCCATCGACCAGATGCATTTCGACTTTGTGGACGGATCGCTTTCGGGCCACATCCAGTTTACCGCACCCAGCAAGAACTTCGCTGGTGGCAACCTGACCGACTCCAAACTCACCTACACCATTCTCAACGACAAGGAAGAGATAGCCAAGGGCGGGACCAAGCCAGGTGCTGCTGTCTCCCAACCTGTCACGCTCAACAAGGGCTACAACACCATCACCATCATTGTCAGCAACGGCGAAGGCCCCAGTCCTAAGTTTGCAAGCCGCTACTATGCTGGCTTCGACACCCCGAAACCCGTCGTCAACGCCCACACCTCGGTAGATACCAATACGGGCAAGGCTACCGTCACATGGGAAGCTCCTGCAGGCGGCCAGAACGAGGGCTACGTCGGTGAACTCACCTACAACATTAAGCGCTACCCTGAGGGCAAGGTCATCAAGACCGGCCATGTGGGCACTATGTTTGAGGATACACTCCCCGAGGGTGAGACTGCCGTCTATGGCTACGGTATCACGCCAAACAACCACGGCACGATGGGTGAGGAGATGGTCAGCAACTACGTTTCCTACGGTGCTCCTATCACACCGCCCTTCGCCAATGGTTTTGAGTCGGAGGCCGATTTGGCCTACTTCAAAGTGATCGACGCCGACAATGACGGTATCACTTGGGGCATAGAGGAACCTGGAATGTTCAACGACAATGACGGCTACGTCAGAATACTGCGCGGAGAGGAGAAACATTCCTTCAACGACTGGTTAGTCTCTCCAGCCCTCCACGTCAAAGCCAACCATCAGTATAAGATTTCCTTCCGTCTTTCAGGAAGATATAAGTACTATGAGGAGCAATTTGAGGTGAAGTATGGCACTGCACCTACCCCAGAGGCAATGACCAAGACCCTGATGCCCCAAACCATGATCAAGCGTTCCGACTTCGAGGCCGTCACCCTCACTTTGGACGCCGACAAGGACGAGACCATCTATCTCGGCTTCCATGCCCTTTCCGTGAAGCCCGAGGCCATGGGTGTCAAGATTGACGATGTTGTAATGACTGCAGGCGTAGATTTCTTCGCTCCCGACCAGGTGACAGGTCTTGAAGCCGAGGCCGACCCACAGGGCGCACTTTCCACCCAAATCACGTTCACCGCTCCTACAAAGCGTCTCAACGGCGAAACCTTAGACAAAATCACGGGTTTCCAGCTCCGCCGCACGGGCCAGGTGGTTGCCGAGATTCCTGCTGCTGCTCCGGGCAGCAAGGTGACCTTCACAGACAACACCGCCACCAACGGCATCAATGTCTATAGCGTGGCCGCTGTCAACGACAAGGGCGCCAGTTTCTATTGCACCCCCGTTGCCATCTATGTGGGAGAGGACGCTCCCGTCACTCCCGTCAAAAAGAACACGGAAACTCGAGACAACTCCATCCGCTTCAATTGGGAAGCACCAGCAAGAGGTCGCTTGGGTGGCTATCTCAACCCCGAGAAGATCACTTACACCCTCGCCGAGTCGGATGGAGCCGACTTCAAGCCCACTTACACCCCAGTCGGCGAGACCACAGGCAAGACCTTCTTTGACTACGCTGTCAATCCCAACGACGGAGCAGAGCAGACCGTGAAGACACTCTTTGTCAAAGCAAAGAATTCGTATGGCGAAAGTTCCTACGTCCCATTGCCTTCTTACATCCAGGGCAAACCTTACGAGATTCCGTTCTTTGCCAGCGTGAAGAACTATAAGTTTTATGGCATCTTGTGGTCCTCTTGGGGCACCGGCAAGTCCGACTTCGAGCTCTCTACCAATTCTGTCGATAACGACGGCGGTAGCTTCTACATCGTGTCAAAAAACAAGGAGGACATCGCCTACCTCGGCTCGGGCAAGATCCGTTTGGGTGGCGTTGATGCTCCCAAACTGATGTTCCACCACAAGGCCGCCGAGGGCAGCAACGCCAAGATCACCGTCGAGGTGGAGACTCCCGACGGCGTGAGCCATGTGGCTGGCGTGATCGACTATGCCAACCTCGAGGCAGACCAATGGCACGCCTCTGGCATCGATCTCAGCCCGTGGGCCAATGAGCCCTTCATCACCTTCGACTTCGCCGTCCAGGCCGAAGCCTACAAGGACCTCTACATCGACCGCCTCTTCATCCGCGACACGCAGACCGACGACCTCAATGCTGAGATCGAGGCTCCCGAGACAGTGCTCAAGGGTGGCAAGGCCAAGGTGAGCGTACGCGTAAACAACTTTGGCGAGAACGCTGCCAATAACTACAAGGTGAAACTCTATGCCAACGATGAGCTCGTCGAGACCAAGAAGATGACCGAGACGCTGGGTGCCTACGACTTCACCGACGTGGTCTTCGATTTCCAGAGCAATAAACTCGACCAAAACGAGTCTGTGGAACTGAAGGCCGAGGTGGAATACGCCTACGACCTCAATGAGGACGACAATGTCGTCTCCACCAACGTCAAGTACCTCACGAGCGAGAAACCGAAGCCCGAGAGCGCCGAGGCCGTCCTTACCGAGGAGGGCGTGAGCCTCACATGGACGCCTGTCAGCACGGACACCGAGACCAAGACTGAGAGCTTCGAGAACGCTACGTCATGGAGTCAGGACAACTTTGGCGACTTCACCTCTGAGGCTGTCAATGCCGGCACGACGGGTGGCGTCTTCGAGAAGTATAAGTTCCCGAACCAGGGTTCCAACTACGGATTCATGCTCTTCGACCCAGCCAACGGCTGGCTCACGGAGACACAACTCGAGCAGGTGCCCGACTTCAAGGCCCACAACGGCGACAAGTACCTGGCCGCTCTCTACCGTGTGAACGGGGAAGGCTATGACGTATCACAGAACAACTGGCTCTACAGCCCCGCACTCTCCGGCGACGAGCAGGAAATCACGTTCTGGGTGAAGAACTACAATGATGGTCAAACCATTCATGAGGAGAACTTCAGTGTGCTCTACTCCACCACAGACGACAAGCGCGAGTCGTTCGTCAAGTTGGGCGAAACCTATAGCATCACCAGTGGCGCATGGGAGCAGATCAAGGTTGAGTTGCCAGCAGGCACCAAGTACTTTGCCATCAATCACAACACGCCGACGTGGAACAACCCGTTCTTCTTCATGATCGACGACATCACCTACTCCTGTGGTGCAGGCAAGGTGAAGGGCTACAACATCTATCGCGATGGCCAGTTGATCGGCAACGTTGAGGCCAACGTGCGCAGCTTCATCGACAAGCAGATCCTGCAGGATGCCGACAAGCACCTCTACGGTGTGACCGCCGTCTATGCCGCTGAGGAATCGGAGGCCACCCTTACCCATACAGTGACCGGTATCAACGGCCTCACACTCAGCGGATCTGCCTTTGATGTCTATTCTCCTGACGGCATCCGCGTGGCCAAGGGCGTGAAGAACCTCAAGTCGCTGAAGAAGGGTGTCTATATCGTCAACGGCCAAAAGGTCGTCGTGAAGTAAGACTCAAGTTTTCTATCATTCATTTCATCACGAGAGGGGTCCTGCGAACTGCTGCCCAGCAAGCGACAGACGTTTGCAGGACTCCACCTCAAAACCTAAAGAAAATCTATATATGCGCAATAAGAGAATTCTCTGGACTTGTTCGCTCCTGTGCTTGGCCTCGATCCTGCCATACACGATTCTCGCAAAACCCCGCAGCCAGCAGCAAAAGATGCAAGCTGCCGCCACCGCCCTGGAGAAAGGCGCCCTCCTGGGCAAAATGAAAGCCCCAGGCGCTCCCATGAAGCAACTCGTGGCCAACGAGGAGTACACCATCTACGGCTACGACCATGGCGGATTTGCCGTGATCGCCAACGACGATCTGCTGCCCGCCGTACTCGGCTATTCCGACACCTGCTACGACGAGAAGACGCAGAACGAGAATTTCCGCTGGTGGCTCTCTGCCATCAGTGAGGTCGCCCAGGCCAAGGTGAAGGCAGGCAAGAGCGCCACCCGCGTGGTCCGCCCCAGCGCTGCCAACATCCCCGATGCCGTGCCCATGCTGCTCACCACCAAGTGGGGACAGGAGGCGCCGTTCAACAATCTCTGCCCCATTGCCACCAACGGCACAGGCCGATGTCTCACGGGTTGTGCCGCCACCTCTACCGCCCAGGTGCTCTACCATCACAAGGGCCCCAAGCATGGCATGGGCAGCAACACCATCTACTATCCCTACGGGATGACCTCGGGTGTAGCCATCAGCGTAGATTTTGAAAAGAGTATCTATGATTGGAGCAACATGATCGACGTTTACGACGCAGGCTACACTCCCGAGGAGGGCGATGCCGTGGCTCTGCTGATGAGAGACCTCGGTGTGGCTGCCGACATGGATTACGGTTCTACGGCCCAGGGAGGAAGTGGTGCGCTCCACGAGAACCTCGCCCGCGGCCTCCAGCGCTACTACGGCCTGACCGACGTGCAGTACCTGGAACGTGAGGACTACACCACGCAGGGCTGGATGAATATCATCTACGAGCAACTGAGCAAAGACCAGCCCATCGTCTATGGCGGCTTCACCCGTCAGCGCGAAGGCCACTCCTTCGTCATCGATGGCTACGACGCCGAGGGGCTCGTCCACGTCAACTGGGGATGGTGTGGCGACCAGGACGGCTACTACGAGATAGCTATCCTCGACCCGGTGGGCTATAAGTTCTCCGAGATGCAGGAGGCCGTCATCAATATCACACCCGAGCCCGCCATTAGCCGCGTCTCCGGCGAGGTGAAAGTCTCCACTCCGGGCCAGCTCCGATCCTTGGTCAGCGAGGAGTCATTCTTCAGCTACGACACGCTACGAGTACAGGGCCGTATCAATGCCACCGACCTCCGCACACTCCGCGAGATGGCGGGCATTGACGAAAATGGCAACCGCACCCACGGACAGATGCGTATGCTCGACCTGAGCGACGCCCAGATTGTGGCCGGCGACGACTACTATCTCATCGACAAGGGACAGAAGCTCACCATCACTCAGGACAATAGCCTGCCCGACAAGCTGTTCTACGGTTGCTCCATGGAGGAGATCCACTTCCCCGCCACGGGCATCCGCCACTTCGGCAAGGGCGTCTGGGCCTATTGCAACAAGCTTTCCACTGTCCACCTCACCCCTGCCGCCGATGCCGACTTCACTGTCGAGGACAGCATGGTCTATGACAAGGAGAAGACCACACTTTTGGCTGTTATCCCGCTGACGCGCGAGGACCTCCAGGTCTCCGACGGCGTGACCACCATCGCCGACTACGCCTTTGCTGGCTGCAGCATGGTGCGCAAGATCGCCCTCGGCCACGACGTGAAGCAGATCGGCAAGGAAGTCTTCGGCTATTGCTGGTCGATGGAGGAGCTCAAGGTGCGCCCCAAAGAGATTCCGCAGTTGGGCATGGATGTCTTCGCTGGCGCCAACACCGAGACCTGTCGCCTCGCCGTGCGAGCAGGCAGCAAGACGCGCTACAGCTCGCTGGCACAGTGGAAGGACTTCTCCAGCATCGTGGAGTTTGGCACCACCGTCAAAGCCCGCAACCTTTCCCGCCTCTATGGTGAGGAGAATCCCGAATTGACCTTCACCATCAACGGCACGAAGGTGGATGGTACACCTCAGCTGACCTGCGAGGCCGACCACACCTCCGGCGTGGGCCGCTACAAGATCAAGATCAGCCGCGGCACCATCACCGACGAGGACACGGAGTTTGAGGATGGCTACCTCATCATCAAGCCTGCTCCCCTGGAGGTCATTGCCGAGGACGCCACGCGCTGTGAGGGTGAGGCCAACCCCGTCTTTACCATCCGCTACGAGGGTTTCAGAAACGACGACAACGAGAGCGCGATCAGCGAGAAGCCGCAGGCCACCTGCTCCGCCGACCTCTCCTCACCCGAGGGTGTCTATGAGATCGTGGTGGAAGGTGGCGACGCCGACAACTACGAGTTCTCCTACACCAACGGAAAACTGACCATCACCCCCTCCACGGCCATCGAGGACGTCTCCACCAAGACTCTCTTCGGTGGCAAGGCCACCGACATCTTCTCCCTCACGGGACACCTGGTGCGCAAAAACGCCCAGAGCCTCAAGGGCCTTCCCACCGGCATCTATGTCGTCGATGGCAAGAAGGTCGTGGTGAGATAAGATCGCCACAGACTTAGAGCCGCTGGAGTCTCACTCCAAGACTTCCACTTCCACGATCCGCCAGTCGGTTTCCCATCGGGGAGGCCCACTGGCGGACCTTCGTTTTCCATTGAGCAGCATACTCCACCCTTCATCTTGCCCTCACCCTTAGGAACGTACCATCCTTTCTTCGACAGCAAGTCAGCTCCAGGTAGAAACAGCGGCTTCTATCTTAGGCATCCTTCCTCCACGCTTCCACCAAATATCGTCCTCGCTTCTTCCTCCCTTCCTCCAAGGATCGGTTACATATCGTTTCCGTATTGTTTCCGTATTGTTTCCGCTTCTGGAAGCGAGAACGATAGGAGAACGATAGGAGGATGATACGGGATTGATACGGGATTGATACGGGATCGATACGAGGCCGATACGAGACCGACATTATCCGACCGCCAGTTGGGGAGGTTGATAAAAAATTTAAGTTTTTCATCGACAATTACCCGAATTATATTTTATATTTTAACATTTCACTCCGCTCCGCTTCTCATCCAAAGATGACTGAGACCTCAATAGTCATGGCGAAGCTACTATACAAAGATAACCTTCCGCTCAGCCGAAACCAAGTCGATTAGCATGAATTAACGGACTATTAACTAATTCTCCGTATCCATTTAACAAAGTCAGTAGCAGTACCAAAAGCCCTTATCACTACACTTCCCCATACTCTTACCGGCCTGACTTCGTCATTGCGTCACCCAAAAATCTTCGTCAAAGAGTTTAGCTATTTTCTGATGCCTTGCCATCAGCATGGTTTGCGTATAAACCTCCTTGTTTAGAGGAAGCTTGATCTGTATCGTTGTGATTGTCTTTGCCAATGCAAGCACCTTGTCTACGCTCATCTTAATCTCTGAGACTTTCAGCATACGCTCCAGTTCCTTGTAGACTTTCAAAGCCACAAAGCAAATGCATATATGAGCTTCAATACGTTTGCGTGTAAAGTGAAACATGGGGCGTATCTCTATCTTTGATTTGGCTATACGGAAAGCCCGTTCTACATGCCAAAGGTTGTGATGTGCTGTATATACATCCTGTATTGGTATATCCGTATTGGTGAGATATCCTTTTAGGCCGTCCCATTTGGAGTCGTCGGCAATACGTTCATAATTGATGGCGACTTTCACCTCGCCATCCATAGATAAGAACTTATTGTAACCTCTCTTGTTGATGTTACCTTTCGTAAGCGCGCCATGCTTGTAAGCCTTTTCCAACCTGCGTATTCCCTTCTCTCGGTTATAGGCATCTTTCTTTGCACGGTCATCTGTATAGCCGACCAGGAGACGGCGTCCGCCTCCTTTGTCATATTCTACCATCTGGCAGTCGCGCTTGGGCTGTTCCAGTATCCAGTTCTTGACTTCCTGACTTTCATTCTTTATCTTCGTACCTATTATATACTTGTAGCCGTGAGCCTCAAGTTCCGCTGTATTTGCATTGTTCATAAGACCGGAGTCAGCCACCACAACGAAATTTTCCAAACCGTATTTGCTTACAAACTCGTTTATCGTCGGCAGCATCGTGTGACCTTCATATTTGTTGCCCTCATGAATGCAATAGGCAAGCGGATAGCCGCCCAAGCTTACAAGCAAGCCGAGTATGATCTGAGGATTACTGTGACGTCCCTCTTTCGAGAAGCCTGTCTTGCGCAATTCGTCCTCATAATCCGCTTCAAAGTAAAGTGTGGTGTCATCATAAAATAACACGCCGATATTGCCCCAAACAATTTCGCAGTATGGCGCACGCTTATGTCCTGTACTATTTCATGCTGATGATCACTAAGCTTGTCAAGATAGCGATAGATCTTGGACAGCTCCACGTCCTCGTCAAAGTGGTTTTTCAGATATTCCACCGTAGCAGCCTTGCTCGTTGGATATGCCAAACGAGCCTTTACAAGCTTGCGGAACACTTCGTCATCAATCCTGTTGAAACCGATCCGGTCAAATGTACGGTCCAATATCAGGTCACAACCATTGAGAAGGATATTGCTCACATTGGACAATACACGACGGACTTCATCACGCTCACGGTCACACGCCTCACGTTCCTCGCCGAAAAGGTCAAGCTGCGGATGGCGGCGTGATTTCTCTTTGGAAATCCATTCTTTTGCTTCATTCACAAGATTATCGACCTCTCTTTCATTATAGGCAACTCCAATTGTGATAAGTTCCTTCATCTTGTCACCATTTTTCTCGGCAACTATAACTCCGATATTGCCGGAACGATGTTTTTTCTTTCTGACAAACATAGTTAAAATACCTTTCGCATCACCCAATATTAGATGACGCAAAGATACAAAATATTGTTTGTCAATCAGTTATAAAATACATATTTTTTGAGTGACGAAGTCAGGAAGAAGAAAGGCAACCTTTATATCACCGTATATAATATGGAGGTCGTTCTGCTGCTTGCCTTCCGGCTGAATTCATATCAGGCAAGGGCTGTCCGCAGGGAACTGATGGAGCGTATCACCCGTAACCATAAGCCATTTGAGGTGATACTGTCAGCAACAAGAGGGAAAGGGAATTAGTGGCAAGAGCGGCAGAGAGAATAAGGACGGACTTTTAGGAGGATAGATAGTGTGTTGGAACGATGGAACGCTCCAACACACAACGTCTATCCCTCTTTTAGTCCATCCGCCCATTGCAACTTCCCTACAGTCAAAAAGAAAATAATCATCTCACAGCAGAAGAGGCACACGGTTTCTACAATGTACGACGGGTTTGATGCTGGCGCAGGTACGGATATTTTCACGAGACGGAAAATACCGTAGCCTACTAGGGGATTTTTCGAGCCGCACAACAGAGTATGTGCTAAAAATCCCCAATAGTCCGAGGTGTTGCACCCCTCTGGACTCCCTGCCAAGACCGTCGGCAGGAGACGAAAACACATGGTTACACTAATCCTACCAACGACCATCGGGAGTCTCCTGCATTATAGGTAGGCAAGTGAGGAGGTGAATGTAATACACCGCCATAAACTTGCTATCTCCAAAATGTTTTCCAATCAGACTTCCCCCTCACCCCAAGACTGATGTTTTATCTTTTTTGTTGGAAGAGTCTAATATCCATCATTGCCCCCTCTGCACTTTCTGCATTTTCAGCATTTTGACATAGTGAAGTGTGGAAAATACGGAAAGTGCGATGGGGTAAATCATCAAATAACTGAAGATCTTTTTGCTGGTCAAGCCCCCAACAAGTCAAATTTCAATATATGCTCCTCTAATGGCTATGTGATGTGTTTGGACAGTTGGAAGTAGACTTGTTCTCGTTTGAGGAGTCTGGGAAACTTTTTCCTTTTGCTTTCCACTTGGCACGCAAATCTTTCATTTTCTTTTGCCATTGCTGAATTTCTATACGAGATGCAGAACGGCTGCCATAGAAATGAGCAGACAACATACCATCATAGTTACTCCATGTTTGTTTATCCGTATTATAGCTTTGCTGTTCGCCAAGATTATATTTGTTGCCGTTAGCTGAGGAGGAATACGTACCTTTGTCAACATTGTCAGAAGAAGTATCCATTGAAAATGTTCCAGATTCCATACCAGTGCTTGTCCCCCCATAAGATGCACCACTTCCATTATTCTGTATCTGTTGTACATTGCTTGCCACTTGTGCCATGCCATTGGCGAAATCTGCAAAAGCATTCAGTAAATCTTATCTTGCCTTTCTCCTTTCCTCTCTACGTCGTTCGCGGCGATTGCTTAGATTTGCACTATTATCAAGTTCTGTGTAGAGACCATCCTCAACCTTGAATGTAGCCCAACCAGCTGATGGAAACAGCATTAGTCCTAATCCATATTGGGTTCCATCCTTACTTTCTACTATGGTAAAACACTCATCATCATAATATATTCCGAAACCATTGGGCAAACTGGATGCTACTTCACCGACATATATCTCGCTTTCGTCATCATGCTTGAATTCAAGGAACGAGAAGTTTCGTAATGTATCTGGATAAGTAGTTAATTGTCCACAAGGCTTGTCATTTTCGAAACGCCCATCATAGATTAGTTGCCCTGATTTGTTATATAGACGTCCATTCCCGTATTTTTTCCCGTTTAACCATCTACCTATGTATATGAATCCCTCGCCACAATTTTCAATATTTTTATTCTTTGGAGCGACTTGCATACCTTTGCCATTGAATTTATTATGACTGAAATAGCCTAC
>OHTJ01000139.1_pt1 | contig 29086 bp, 20 predicted proteins | sample 1578921 | NCBI WGS metagenome assembly OHTJ01 (sample SAMEA3879582, study PRJEB24766) | human gut metagenome | biome: human-associated habitat; feature: feces | place: USA | collected 1985/1987
GACCGAAATAAAAGAAAGCACCGTCCTTCTTATGCCGGACGGGAACCTTGCAAGACCCGGCTATTGTAAGCACAACCTTTTCAGATATAATCCCGAAATGATAAAACGTGAAAATACCATGCGCCTTAAGGAATGGGATTATTACCAGATAAGCGACGGAAATATAATGATACAGCTCAATTTCTTTAATATATCGCTTGCCACCTGTGCCACTTTCGGACTTGTTAACCTCAAGACCGGCAGAAAAATAAGCGGTATGGCAACTGAGCTTTTCACGCCGCACAAAAACCGACTCAGCAAAAACGGCGACGTTCCGAACTATACCGAATATAAGCGCGGAGGAACAAAGCTTATATTTGACGTTCGCGAAACGGAGAGACGCCTCTATTTTGAAGGCACGGCTTCAGGCAAAAAGGTTAAATTCGACGTTACTTGCTATAAGCTTCCTGAGCACGAAAGCATAACAATAGCGACTCCGTTTAAGGAGCAGGGGTGCTTCTTCCTTACTCAAAAGCTCAACTGCCTTGCGACAGAAGGCACCGTTGTTGCCGGGAACGAGAAATACACATTTACAAAGGATAAAACCTTTACGGTTCTTGACTGGGGGCGCGGTGTGTGGCCGCACACGAATACATGGTACTGGGGAAACGGCAGCACTTATCTTGACAGCAAGCTCTTCGGCTTCGAGCTTACATGGGGCTTCGGCGACGAGTCAAATGCAACCGAAACAGCTATATTCTATGACGGTAAATGCCATAAAATAGGCGCGGTGCATCTTGAGAAAGACCCTGAAGATGATGCCGGATGGATGAATGAATGGCATTTTATTTCGGAGGACGGCAGACTTGATTTGACTATGAAGCCGTACTACGACCACTATACAAACCTGCTTCCGCTCAACCTGTTCGGTATGAAAACGCATCAGGTTCACGGTCTTTGGAGCGGCAAGGTCGTTCTCGACGACGGCACGGAGCTTAATATTAAAGATATGTACGCATTCTGCGAAAAGGTTCACAACAAATTCTGATAAAAACTCCGGCTACTTACTAAACAAAAAACGCTTATTCCGAAAAATCGGAATAAGCGTTTTATTTTGGGCTTGCTTTACTTTATTCGCCTGCTTTATATTTGCCTGCCATAACGAGGTCAAGCACGGAAGCATCGGAGAGATCAACAACACCGTCTCCGTTAAGGTCCGCCGCAGCAAGCTGATCATCGGTAAGAGTTTCAATGCCGAGCGAATGATATACGATAAGGTTGTAATCCGTACTGTCAACCTTGCCGTCGTCGTTCACATCGCCGAACAAACGTATTTTAACCTGTACGTTAAATTCACTCTTATCACTGACAAGACCCGAGCCGCTGACAGCGCGGAATTTGTAATTATATGCTCCGCTGCCGTTTGTGGTGAGAGTGTTGCCCTCAATATTTGTCCACTCGCCTCCGTTAAGCGAATACTGATATTTAACGCCCGACGAAGCCGAAGAGCTGAGAGTAAATGTCACATCCTGCCTTACAAGCGAACCGGAAGCCACATTTTCTTCACCGCAAGATGCCGTTACCGTAACGTCCGTCGGAACGCTCTTATCAATCATAACGGCTACACCGTCCGACACATCGCTCTCAACGCCCGCTTTATTAACAGCCTTAAATGTATAAGTCTTATTGCAGTTTTCGGCAATATTGAGAACGCTGCCGTTCATCTCCTTAAAGCCCGATCCGTCGTCATAGTAATATGTAACACCGGTATTGCTTGTAGCCGAGAGAACTATTGTAACGTCGCCGCTTGTCCACTCGCCTGTTTTACCGTAAGAAGATACGGTAAGCACGGGCTTATCGCCGTCGATATTTGTAACCGTAAATATCTTTGTTGCAACTCTGCCGTTTTTGCCTACTACGGTAAATACGTATGTACCGTTCTGTGACACGGTGTAAGAGTCTTCATTGGTTATATCCTGACCGTTGCAGGTAACCTCGCGAAGTCCCGACTCGCCTACCTCGGTGCTTATGTTTATCTTATAAGGATTCGGAGTAACATCGGTAACCTCGGGAGTAAGAGTTATTTCGGGAACCTTTGCATCTATCATTACGTGATAGCTGTCAGAGGGATAACTCTCGGTGCCGGCATTGTTAACGGCTTTAAATCTGTAAACGGCGTTGGTTGTATCGGTTATCTCAATGCTTGTGCCGCTGTCGATAAGAGTCCAGCCGTTTCCGTTGTCATAATAATAGTTAATACCGGAAAGAGAAGCTTCCTCGGTAGAGAAGTTGAATGTAACGCCTTCACCCGTCCATCTGCCGAAGGTACCCTCGAACGAGACGCGGATAACAGGCACCTGACGGTCTATCTTAACCGTAAACGCGGTGACATTGCTCTCAAGAGCCGCATAGCTCTCGGCCTTAAATTCGTATTTATGCTCACCTGTTTCGGTTGCGGTAAAGGTATTGCCCGAAAGCTCCTGCCATTCGCCGCCGTCAACACGGTAATAATATTTATAAATTCCCGAATAAGCCTCGGAGGAAAGAGTTATATTTACATCTGTTGCGCTCCAAGCACCCTCTTGATATTCCTTATCACCGCCGTATACAGCGGAAACAGTGACATCGGTGGGAGCCGTACCGTCTATAACCACGCCATCCGAACGAAGTATCGCGGAAACATTGCCTGCCTTATCGGTAGCTCTTGCCTCTACAAAACCCTTGAAATCGGGGTCTTTAGCCGGTTTGTTTTCGCTGTCGTAGACGCTCCAGTCGGAGCCGGTCGGCTGACCGTTTCCATCTACAAAGCGATATTCAATTTTGTCTATTCCCGATACGCCCTCATCCGACGCATCAACGGTAATTTCAACAGTCTTGTTAAAGAATCTGCATAAAGTGTCCGCCTTGCTGAAGAAGTTTCCGGAAACCTCTCTTGCGACACCGCCTATGTCCTTATGTAAAACGGTTATGCTGTTTACGGTGGGAGCAATTTTATCGATATTGTTTATAACGATGCTTTCTTCTGCCGTAAGGCCGTTACCCGCAGTTACAACTACGTTGTAAGTTCCGTTCTCAGCAACGGTAAACGAATCATGAGAAGCGGTTATATCCTCACCGTTTAATGTAACGGAGGCTATTCCCGAAGCGCCTACGTTAAGACTTCCTATTGTAACATCATAGCTCTTATTTGTAAGCTCGGTTACGGCGGGAGTAAGAGTGAACGAAGGCTCTATATCATCACGCATAACGGTGTAGCCCTCTGTGTAATCGCTCTCAATGCCCTTGGAATTTACAGCCTTAAAATAATATGTATCGCTACTGTTCACATTCACGGTAAGCGTGTTGCCGTCCAATGGTGCTTCCACGCCTGCGGAATCGGTTTTAAAGTAATACTTAACTCCGTCAAGCTCGTGAGTCGATGAAAGAGTAAAGGTTACGTCCTTGCTTGTCCATCCGCCGTTATAATCGCCTTTATCAACGCTGACAACGGGTTTACCGTATACAATTACGGGGAATGTAGCCGAAGCGCTGCGCCCCGCATGTGTGTATGTAACGGTTATATTCTGCTCTACGTCGTAAAGTTCCGGGTCAAATGACGATGTGTCAACCGTGTAATCGGTGACGTATTCGGACTCGGCGTTGCTGTAATTTGCCTTAACCTTAAGGCCCGAAAGATCAAGGGTCTTGTCGCCCTCGAGATAATCCTTTTTAGGATTTTCGAGTTCAATTGACGTTACCGCCTTAGAGTGAACGGTTATCGGGAATATTGCGTGATATGTTTTGCCGGCTCTTACTACGTTAACTATAATATACTGCACCGAATCAAGTATCGAAGTGTTGACGGAGCTTACCGTATAATCCGTTACCGGAACGGAAAGCTGCTCGTCGGTATAGGCGTTTGCCGCCTCTTCGCCGTAATACTCGGCAATATCCGCACGATTATATGTAAGCTTAACCTCCATACCGGTGAGATCGAGCTCTGTGCTACCCTCTACATAATCGGTCTTAGTGGGCGCGGTAAACGCAATACTTACCGGCTCAACCTCAACTACCGTTATATTCTTTTGAGTTTCTACGTATGCGCCGTCAACCTTTGTAACGCCGTTCCTGCCGAATGCATGCAGTGTTGTATCGCCTGCCGAAATACCCGTGACAACACCGTTTGAATCGACCGAAGCATATGCGTTCTTCTGATTTACGTCGCCGATATTCCAGTCGGAGGTCCAGGGAGCCGAGCCGTCATCCTTAGTGAGACCCCAGCGCTGCTTATCAACCGAAATTCTCTCTGGAGAGAATTTAGCGGTGTAGGTAACCGGAAAATCCTTGATTACATAATCATTTCCAGTTATGGTAACTCCCGTGAGGTGTCTTATTGAGTTACCGCGTACCGTTACCTCTACGGATTTAGACACGCTTCCGATGGTTGCGGTTATTGTGACCTTTTTGGTGTTCCAAATGGCCGTTCCGCCCGAATCAAGACCTTTTACAAGACCGTTTGCATCAATAGTGGCTATTGACGGGTCGGAAGAAGTCCATACGACAGTTCCGAGAAGTGCTTTGTCGTAATCGGACGGTGCTATATTCGCGATTGAAAGCTGCGTGGTCTTGCTCTCGTTAACCGTTGTGCTGCCGCCGATGCTGAAATCTGTTATCGCCTTGCCCGCCGTTACGGTAAGAGAGTCCTCAACTGTTTTATCGTTAAGAGTTGCTCTTACGTGTATTTCACTAATACCGCTCGATTTCGGGGTGAATACACCGTCGGACGAAAGCGTAGCAAGCTTTGTCTCGGCTGGTGCCTCGGCGGTTGCCCATATTATTTCATTTGTATCGGGATTTGTAAGTCCCCACTCTCGTTTTACCGACGAGTTTGTGTTAAGTCTTGACGGCAACACATTTGCCTTAAAGGTAGTCGGCGTATCATTGGGAACGGCACTGTTACCCTCAATTTTAACAGAGGAGATACTGCCGACAACACCGGCTCTTGACACCTTTATTGTAACATTTTTGGAAACGCCGCCCACCGTTGCGGTAAGGGTTGTGGATTTACTGTATTCAACGAGTCCGTCGCCGCCGTCAAGGCCGGTGACCGTACCGGAGGCATCAACCACGGCAATCGATTTATCGGCGATATCCCAAGTAAGGTCGCCGGTATATGCTCCTGCGGGAACAACATTTGTAATTGCAAGCTGCGTTGTGGAGCCTTCACTTACGGATACGGATGAATCTGTTACGGTTTTTGTGCCGCTTATAATATCAAAGGATTCAACCGGGAGATCCTTCTGCTCAACTACATTAAAGGTTATGGTATCGACAAAAGCTACATTGCTCGCGTCGTATGCCCTAACCGTTACCGAGCCTGCTGCAGTAAATGTGACAAGTCCCGTATCGGAAATCGTTGCACGCTTGCCGGAGCTTGTATCAAATACGCTGCCGCCCATCTCCCATTTTACAGAGTGCTTAAGTCTTACCGGTGTTACCGCCGCGTAAAGCTGAACAGTTTTGCCCACGGCAACGGTAAGAGGAACGCTCTTTTTATTGGTTATATGAGTTCCTGTCGGAAAGATGTTCGCAACAACACTCTTTTGAACCTTTATTTTAATTTTGTCACTTGCAAGCTTTGCTCCGCTTGCGTCATATATAGTAGCCGTTATTTCGACATTCATATTGGCAAGAGCAGACGCAAGGCTGTCCGCAAGAGTATCACCTGCAATGCCTCTGACAATAGAAACTATCAGGTCATCGTTCATACTGTCAAGATTAACGCCCGACTTTTCAAGCTGTTTCATAATCTCGTCAGCCATTTTATCGCCTACGAGAGGAAGCACGCGCACGTTTTCATCAAGCCAAAGCTGAATTATAGCCGTCTTTGACGAATCATATGCCGTAACCTTACCGTTATCGTCTACGTCGGCAAGAAGCGGTAGGTTACTCTCCCACTTTACCGTAGTACCCTCAGGCAATTCGCCTGTCGTGGTATACTTTAGTTGAAGCGTTTTATACTCGGTCAACTGCTGTATTTCGGTAATGTCATTACCGTTTTCGTCCGTAATGTTAAGCGAGACTTCTGCCGCGTAGCTCACAAGAGCAGACGGAACCAAAGTCAACAGCATAAGGACAGACAGCAAAACACTCAAAATCCTGGTTGATGTTTTTTGCATACAGATCTACCTTTCCTAAAAAACCGTTTTTACATATAAATAATAACAAATTCTACATATTTTTTCAATGCACACATTTTTAGAAATAGTATTATAAGCCGGTCTGTGTTTTAGTGATTATACAAATACGAACAAACAAAAAAGCGCGAAATTACACACTCCGCGCTTTAATAACATATTGATATACTGCCTTACCGCACTGATAAAGCGTTTATTCCTCAAGCTTTTTCTGAGACTGCATTTTGAGATACGCATTTATGAAACCGTCAATATCGCCGTCCATAACCGAATTGATGTTACCCATTTCGTAGCCCGTGCGGTTATCCTTGACAAGTGTGTACGGCATAAATACATATGAACGTATCTGATTGCCCCAGCCTATCTCTTTTTGGTCGCCCTTAATATCCGAAATTTTGTCAAGATGCTCGCGCTCCTTGATTTCAAGAAGCTTGGATTTTAACATTCTCATGGCAACCTCTCGGTTCTGATGCTGACTTCTCTCAACCTGGCATGCTACAACAATTCCCGTCGGGATATGAGTAAGTCTTACGGCAGATGAGGTTTTGTTTACCTTTTGACCGCCTGCACCGCTTGAACGGTAAACATCCATTTTAATGTCCTCCGGAGCTATTTCAACCTCGACCGTATCGTCGATTTCGGGCATTACTTCAACCGAAGCAAAAGAGGTATGGCGTCTGCCTGCCGCATCAAACGGGGAAACTCTTACAAGACGGTGTATGCCCGTCTCACTTTTCATAAAGCCGTAGGCATTTTCGCCCTCTATGAGGATACTTGCCGATTTGAGCCCTGCCTCGTCGCCGTCAAGGAAATCAAGCGTAGTAACCTTAAAGCCGTGACGCTCGCCCCATCGGCAATACATTCTGAAAAGCATCTGCGCCCAATCCTGCGCCTCGGTTCCGCCTGCACCGGCGTGGAAGGTAAGAATTGCATTTTTGGCATCATATTCACCGCTCAAAAGGGTTGTAAGGGTCATGGTGTCAAGATCACTTTCAAACTTTTCTACGCTCTCGGTGCACTCATCGAGCATACCCTCGTCCTCTTCTTCATTTGAAAGTTCAATCATAACAAGCGCATCGTCATAATCCTGCCTGAGCTTTTCATAAGCCGCTACCTTGCTCTTGAGGTTGCTTGTGCGCTGAACGACCTTTTGAGAATTTGCTATATCATCCCAAAAGCCGTCAACAGTCTGCTCTTTTTCAAGCTGCGCTATCTCTTCTTTCATCTTATCAAGACCCAGAGCCTCGGAGAGGTCATCAAGAGTCTTTTCGTGATTTATAAGTCGCAGTCTCAATTCTTCGTATTGAAGCATAAATATAATTCCTTTACTTATAATTTTTATATATTTACAAAGCTTAGTGCCTCGCCGACTATTTAATATCGGCTATGTCATAAGGCGTTTTTTGATACACAAAGTAGTTAAGCCAATTTTGGAAAAGCAGGCTTGCCGCACCGCGCCAGGTGTCTACGGGCGTTTTTTTGATGTCGTTATCGGGGAAGTAATTGTGCGGCATCTTTATGTCAAGACCCTTTTTTAAATCGCGGAAGTACTCGCGAGCCAAGGTGTCGCTATCATATTCGCAATGACCCGAACAGTAAAAATTGCGACACGCCATATCCGACACGAGATGAACCCCGGCTTCCTCGGAATAAGACAAAATCTGAAGATCCTTTACTCTTATTATATCCTCTTTTCGGTTTTCCGTGTGACGTGAATGCGGAACATAAAAGACATCGGAAAATCCGCGCAAAAGCGGATGATACAAATCAAGCGGTTGATGGCGAAATACGCCGAAAACCTTCTCGGGAAGCAGGTGCTTCGGAATACCGTAATTATAGTAAAGCGCAGCCTGCGCTCCCCAGCATATATTAAATGTGGAATACACATTTGTTTTTGCCCAATCAAATATTTTGCAGAGCTCGTCCCAGTAATCGACCTCTTCGAAGTCCATCATCTCAACGGGCGCTCCGGTAACTATCATACCGTCGAATTTTTCGTCCTTGACATCGTCATAGGTTTTGTAGAATTTGAGCATATGCTCCCTTGACACATTTTTTGAAATATGGCTTTTTACCTGCAGCAAGTCTATTTCAAGCTGAAGCGGAGAATTACTGAGAAGCCTTAAAAGCTGAGTTTCGGTCTCGATTTTTGTAGGCATTAAATTCAGTATTATAATTTTAAGCGGACGAATGTCCTGCTTGACGGCTCTGTCCTCCGTCATAACAAATATATTTTCAAGCTCCAGGCTATGATGCGCCGGAAGCTGATTATCTATTTTTATGGGCATACAGCCACCTCTTTCAAGAAGACGAACCTCGGTCTTTTACCCGTTTAAGTTCTGACAAAGTATTATAACATAACACATCACCGTTTGCAATGCCGATACACATAAAAATACCCCGACCGCAGTCGGGGTATTTTAAACTTATTTATTACCGTTTATATCAGCAAACGGGTTTTGTGTTTTCCTCTTCCTCGTCATCCTTACGTTTTTTACGAAGAATTATGAAGAATATAAGTGACAATCCACAAAGGAAAACAGCAGCTGCGGCGAGCGGATTTTCACGGATAAGTTCACCGGTTTTGGATATTACCGGGTTATTCATTATCGGGTTGCCGCTGTCGCTCGGTTTGGTTACCGGAACTTCGTTTGTCGGCTCCTCTACGGGTGTGCCGGGAACAATATTAATAGTACCGTCGTCGTTAACGACAAAGTCGAGCCATAAGGTATTGGTGCCCTTCGGAACAATTGCAATCTGCGAGCCATCATCAAGTTTAATAACGGTTGTTTCTGTTGCCGTATCACTTACGCTTACCGAGAAAGTAGTCTTGCCGGCTACTTCACCGTTTTCGTCGGTGATTGTTACAACATGGAAACCGTCTTTAATAACGTCAACGCTGTATGCACCGTCTTTTCCTGCCTCAGCCTTGATTTCGCCGAGGTCAATGTCGAGCTTAGCGCCCGGGAAAAGGTTTTTACCGCGATACACATTACCATTCATACCCATACGAACACAAGGATCTTCGTGATCTCCGCCGGGATTTGTGGTGCCCGAAGGATTGGTAGTACCTGAGGGATTAGTGGTGCCTGAAGGATTTGTTGTGCCTGAGGGATCTGTCGGAGCTGTCGGCTCTGTGGGTCTTGTCGGATCCGTCGGAGCTGTCGGCTCTGTGGGTCTTGTAGGCTCGGTAGGTTCTGTGGGATTTGTAGTCGGCTCTGTGGGTCCGAAGCATTTTTTAAATGTGAACACAATGTTCATATCGGTGGTAACCGAATCAAATCTCAACATACCGTACTGCAATTTATCGGTATAATCTTTACCGTTTACCGTGACACGCTCAATGTGGCTGTCAAGCTTTGCAACAGCTCCGAGAGAAAGCGAATCAAAACGGTCAACGGAGAACTTAGCACCGCTTGCAATAAGGTTGCCGTCTTTAAGGACATAACCTCCGTCGTTATACGTTACGGTAATTTCATGGGTATTCGGGACTACAGTTTTAAGCTGTGTTTTACCGATTTCACCTGCCTCGGCGAAAACGCAAAGCTGCATGGTGAATATAAGCAAAACAGACAACAGCACACTGCAAGCCTTTTTCATGAAACCACCTCCTTAAAAATTTTAAAAATCAAAATCTGGCAATGATTATGCAGCAACGTACTCTACGGTGTAAGTCATGTGGCCGACATACTCAGCTATGGGAGCATTGAAGTCAGCGATTGTAACGGTTGTCGAAGACTTAGCAGCGGTGTTAAGCTCGGGATATTCAGCAACATCTCCGCCTGCTACGGTGAAGGTGAGGAATTTATCGGTAGCAGCGTTCGTCATTTTTCCTGCATCTTCAGCAACAGCCGAAACCTTGAGCTTAGCGCCGAGCTTAAGCTGAGAATCAACGGTGTAAGAAGCGTCCTGAGCTGCGGTGTCATTCCAAGCAACTGTGATCTCAGCAGGAATGGTAACGGTGTAGTTTTCGGGATCGTTGTTCTCCTTATCGGTTGTCTTTGTCTTAACCTGAACATCTGCGGTCTTGGGGTCTGATTCCTTGGTTATTGTAGCTGCGAATGAGGGAACTGCTATAGCTGCTATCATCATAACAGCAAGAAGAATTGATACTATCTTTTTCATAATTATAACTCCTTAATGAAATAATGTTTAACTGTTAAACAAATTATTGGTCAACAACTGCTGCTGTGAAGGTAACGGTAGCATCGCTGTAATCTGTGATGGTAGCGTTCCAAGCTGCTGCTGCAACGTCAACGTTAATGTTGTAAGTATTGTTTACTACCTCGGCAGCAGTCTTAACGGAAGTGTCGCCGCTGAAGGCGTAAGGAATGGTATAGCCGTTATCGGTAGCGGGCTTCATTTTGCCGTCGGCAGAAGCAACCGAAACGGAAAGACATTTGCCGGTCTTGAGAGTTGACGTAACATTGTAGGTGAAGGCTGTGGTTTCAGCGCCCCATTTAACGCTCATTTCAGCAGGATATGTTACTGTGAAATAACCGTCTGCGGGAACGTTTGTTGTATCGGTTTTAACGGTTGCGGAACCCTTGCCGCCTGCTGTATCCTGATTGATTTCAGCTGCAAAGGACGGAACAGAAACTGCCGCGAGCATAGCAGCCGCAAGAACTATTGAAAGTAACTTTTTCATAATATAACTCCTTTTAGGATTAAAAAATTAAGCTATCGCTTCAACAGAAGCTGTAAATGTAAGAGTATCTTCATACTCATCAATGGAAACGGATCCCCAGTTTTCCTTAGTAATATTGACATTTACCGAATATGCGCTGTTGGTAACTGTCTCGTGACCGGTTGTTATGTTGGTATCACCGGCTATAGTGTAAGGAAGAAGTCTGCCGCCGCCTGTATGGAGATTTGCGTTGTCCTGAGCTACAGTAACACGAAGGTTATTTCCGCTCACAAGCGTACTCGATACAGTGTAACCGATTTCGGTACTTTCGGTGCCCCAATAAATGGTGGTTTCGGCGGGATAAGAAACGGTAAAGGCACCGCTTATTCCGCTTCGGTCGGTAACTACCGAGGAGTTACCGACGCCACCGGAAGTAGACTGATCTATTGTCGCAGTTGCAGCAAAAGCGGGAACCGATATAGCCAAGAGCATCGCAGCTGCAATGACTATTGAAAGAATTTTTTTCATAATTGGTTCTCCTTGTATTTTGAAAGGGTTTCCGACTCTTAGATTGTAGCGGGAGCTATCGAAACCGTAAGTGTAAGATTGCCCTCGTACTCATCTACCGGAACCTTTGCCCAATCAGCTGAGGCAATGTTTACTGCTGCGTTAACAGCTTCATCTGCAACAACTGCAGAGGCTGAAGTATAAGCTGTGGTGCCTGCTACGCTGAAAGGAAGAGTAGCGGTATTGCCTGATGCGATAGCCTTGAGGTCGGTTGTACCGTCTTCCTTTGCTACCGTAACATTAAGACGGTCGTTTGATTTGAGCTGGCACTTTACGTTGTATGTAAAGTCTGTGCTTTCTACGCCCCAGTAAATAGTGGTTTCTGCCGGGAAGGTTACCGTGTAAGAAGTAGCCTCGGGACCGTCGGGACCGGTTTTTGTAGAAGTAATAACCTTAGCCGTATCGGAGGTATGGTCGCTTGTAAGCGTCTTGTCAGCTGCAAATGACGGAACGGAAACCGCTGCGAGCATTGCCGCCGCAAGAACTATTGAAAGTAATTTTTTCATTGTGGTTATCTCCTTTCAAAATCAAAGGCTTACGGTGAAGGTAAGAGTATCGCTGTACTCGCCGACGATAGCATTGTTCCAATCGTCTGCGGCAACCTTAACCTTGAGGGTAAGTGCCTTTGCGGGATTGATAACGGGGCCGTCAGCTATAAATTCGAGGTTAGAGTCAGCCGAGAAATCGTAAGCCAATGTCTCGTTTGCATCCTCGGTAAGCTTCATAAGTCTTGAGCCCTCAACGCCGATTTTAAGCTTCTGGCCGTATTTAAGGTGAGACTCAACAGAAAATCCGTCAAGAGCTGTTTCCTCTGCGCCCCAGTAAATTGTGGTATCGGCCGGAATTGTAACGGTGTATTTAACAGCGTCGTCTTCGGGAGCATCGGGGCCTGTTTTTGTGGAGGTCTTAACAATAGCTGTACCGGTATTGTCAGTCTCCTTGGTTATGGGGTTAGCTGCGAAAGCGGGAACCGAAGCTGCTGCAAGCATAACCGCTGCAAGTGCGATTGAAATAAGCTTTTTCATTAAAGTAGTCTCCTTTCAATAATTAAACCTCAGCGGTAAAGGTAAGGGTGTCGTTGTAAACATCAACAACAGCTCTGTTCCAGTCCTCGCTGCTTATTGTAACCTTGAGGTTTTTGTCAACGGCCGGAGTTTCCTTGTTGCCGTAAACTACGGGGCTGTCTGCCGTGAAAGCGTTGTCGCCCGAAAGAGTATAGGGAAGAGTGTAAACCTCGCCTGCTGCGGCATCGGTCTTCATAGAGCCTGTGCCTGCTACGGTAACCTTGAGAGCCTGGCCTCTCTTGAGGTGAGACTCAACAGAGTAAACAAGATTTGTCTCCTCGGTGCCCCAGTAAATTTCTGTATCTGCCGGAATAGAAACGGTGTATCTGACAGCAACATCCTCAGGCGAATCGGGGCCTGTTTTTGTGGATGTCTTAATTATGGTTGTGCCGGTCTGCTCTGTTTCCTTGGTTATGGGATTAGCTGCAAAAGCGGGAACCGAAACAGCTGCGAGCATAGCCGCTGCGAGTGCGATAGAAATAAGCTTTTTCATAATTTATCTCCTTATATTTATTACGCGTTAGTATATTCTGCCGTAAAGGTAAGAACATCTGTATGCTCACCCGAAGCGGCTTTTTGCCATTCCGCCTCTGCGATGTTCACGGAGAGGTCATAAGACTTCATATAATCGCCCGGTAAAAACGCCATTTGCTCTGCGCCTGTAAGCGTGTAGGCGATAGTCTTTGAGCTGTCTAAAGTGTTGACAAGCTTTGAGCCGTTGAGCGACGAAACAGCCACCTTAACGGTCTTGCCGGGAGACAGCCACATTTTAGTTGCCGTAACCTTACCTATTGCGTAGGAAGTAGCTTCCCACGGTATTTCGGTATCGGCAGGAATTGTAAGCTCATACTCATCCTGTTTGCCCTCGCCGGTAAAAATCTTTACGGAGCCTACGGGGTTCTCTTTGTTCAGCGTAGCCGGAGCCGCAAAAGACGGAACAGTCACGAGCGACAATAAAATCACTGAGAGCAAAACTGATAATGTTTTCTTCATAGAACCACCTCCTTATGGTCTTGATAAAGCATTTAATTTGTTAATTAACCTTTAGTGTAATCTACGGTATAAGTAAGAGTAGTCGAATACTCGGCTATCGGAGCGTCCGTCCAACCGGAAATCGTCAATGACGGTTTTTGAGCGGGAAGCGCTCCCTCATTTGTACCTGTAAATTCTGTGGAAGTAAAGTTCTGTGAAGTATACGGAAGAGCGTATGTCGATGTTGCTGCATTGGTAAGAGTGTCATTTGCGACAGAAGCGCTGCGTGCTACGGAAACACCAATCTTGCTGCCCGTATCAAGCGAAGACGTAACCTTATAGGAAACATCAACGGCTTCCGTCTCGCCCCAAGGAACATCTATTTCCGCAGGAATTGTAACCTCAAAGAAGTCGTCTGCGGCAAAATGAATATTGATAGTTTTTCTGACAGGCTCGTTTGTTGTCTTGTCAACAGCAACCTCACCGGTAGCATTATCGATAAGCTCTATTGTAATAACATCTTCACTCGTTGCGGTAACGCCCGTGACGGTAAACGTAAAGTTTATTGCCTTGGGAGCTGCCGCCGAAGCGGTGTTATTTGCGACATCCGCGGTTTCGGGAGAAGTGTTAAGAGCTTTTGCCGTTACGGTCTTTTCAATCGCACCCGTCATTGCAACGTTGTAATCGTGGGTGGTGCCCGTAGTGTCCTTAAGACCTCCGTTTTTAGAGGTTACACGAAGTGTGTAGCTTCCGTCCGGATAGTTAACGGCATTTGAAAGAGTAAAGACTGCGGTTCCCGTTGTTGCATCCTTATTGAGAGCGACGCTGTCTTTGTCTACCTCCGAAGCAAAGTTCGGGAAAATACGGAGGGTATCTATAATACCGTGGAGAGCTTCGCCGTCCGAGGAATTAACGGTGTTACCGTCGTTAACCTCTTGAACCTGCCTTATATAGCCCTTAAACGAATTGTACTCTTCAACCGCTTCCGTTATTGCGGTGAGGTCCTGAATACCGTTATTGTCCATTTGACCCTTAACGGTATTGTAAAGAGCCGTGTACTTTTCTTCAAGTCTAACAACGCCGCCCTTAACCGTCTTACCGGTGATGTCGTCGGTGTAAGTTTTGATATTGGCAAGCACCTTGTTAACCGCCTCGGCCGCCTTAGCATAATTCTTATACTGAGGAGCACTTGCAAATTTGTCGGCCTTATCAGTTAAGATATACTTAGCGTAATAATCAAGGTCGTTATACTTTTCGAGGTAGTTTTCAAGCGCCGCGGTCTGACCGGTAGGCATAAGCTTGCAGTCGGTCGTAAGGTCGGTCGCTTTACCGGTCTCACCGTACATTGAAGCAACAAGAGCGTTAAGGTCTTTAATACCGGTTATAGCGGTACCGGAGTCACTCGTGTAGCCGTCACGGTAATTTTCGAGAAGTCTCAAGCGTTTTGCAACCTTATAAAGGTTTTCCATTTTTGTGACGTTCTCCGTACCGAGCGCCGCAATCGCCTCGTCGGTATAGCGCTCATAAGACTGCTCATACCAATTGATTATGTTCTGTACGTCAGCCGCGGTGAGAGAATATGCGCCGTAATTTATAAGCAGCTTCTCTGTTCCGCTCGCATCGGTGCCGATAACAAAACCGGGATAAGGTAAGGCGTTGCTGCCTGTTACGGAACCGCCGGTTGCTGCAGCCGGCATAGCCTCAATCAAAGGTTTCAAATCGGCAACCGCAATTTGCGGCTGATCGAGCAAAGTGATGCCGTCGTCGATGCTCTTGTACTTTTGAAGCACGCTGTATGCTCTTGCAACGGACGGTATTGTCTTTTGATAATCCGAAAGCTGCGCATAAAGAGCAAGTGCCGTGTTTATCTTTTCGGTACGAGTGTTTGCTTTATAAATATCAACATCCGCTACCGCGTTTTCAAACTGCATTGAAGTAAGAGACTTAACCTGTGCATAATCGTCGAACGAGACGTCGCCGGTTCTGTTTTGTACGCCTGCGCCGTATGCCGAGGTACCCTGTCTGTATGTAAAGCCGACAGAGCCTATTGTAAAGCTCTTACCGTTCAATGCGGCTGCGCTCTTTCCGTTTACGGACGAATCGTCGTAATTTGACAAGGGCGCTATACCTATGGTAACACGGAAAATGTTGTTAAGGGACTCGGCTTTTTCATCTATACGATAGTTAGAGGTTGCCGAAATACCCTGAACGCCTCTCGAGAACTGGAAGAGCGGAACCATAACATAGCCCTTGTAGTGAGAAAGGGTCAGGTAATCGCCGTCTCCCGTATCTATGCCGTACTCCGAGGTGTAAGCGTAAATTCTTCTCTTGCTTTCATCCTTGGGAGTACATTTAGCCCATTCACCCGTCTTGGGGTTAATGAGATAGAAGTAAGAAGCCGCGTTGTTGCTGCCGAAGTCGAGGGTGTAGTCCTCAGCGGCACCGTCATAGTATGAGCTGATATTAAACGCCATTGAGAATGTGTCAAGCTGAGAGAAGTCTGCGTAGAATACAAGTGCCAGACGGTCGGTTTCGCCTATGTCGTTTTTGGTATATGACTTAGCAAAATCGCCGAGACTCTCAGACGACATATTGTTGGCTCTCAGCGCGGAGTAATCGCCGCTGCTGCTCGGTTCTTCGCTGGCAAGTCCCTTTGTAATGCTTATGCAGTTATACCAGCCTTTTCTGTCTTCGGCATACTGGTTATTTATGGTAACCGTTGCGGCGTTTTTGCCTTCAAGTCCGTTTGATGTAATGATTGCCGAAGTACCGTTTTGACGATAGCTTGTAATACCGTTGCTCTGCGGGTCACTACCGAGAGCACCGGTTGGTATAAGTGTAGGAGTTGCGGTATCCTGAGAGTGCGCCGAAAGTGAAGCAAAGGGAACCTGATATGTCAAATATCCCTTAGAATAGTAGTAATCCTGACCTACCTTGCCGGCATATTTTGAGTTTTCAAACTGCCAGCTTCTGGTGCCTTTTTCCAAGGAATCGAAGTCGCCGAACGGTATAACCTTATTGTTTGTAAGCGCTTGACCTATTACAACAGAGTTGTCGGCAAGCTCTTCCTCTATGAATTTGAAGTACTTTAAGAGCTTCTCCTCTTCCGCTCTGCCGAGCATAGCGAGCTGGCTTAAGTTAAGGCGGATATAAACCTCATAAAGGCTCTTAACAACGGCTTTATCCTCATCGCTTACCGCGAGAGTATTTTCGTCGAAATCGGGAAGCTGCTCAAGCTTAGTAGCAATCATCGGAACAAAGTCCTCGGCGCCCGAGTTAGCCGAGCCATAGGTTTTACCGTCTATACAAGCCTGCTTGGCGGTCTTGAACTTTTCCCAAGCCTCAGTCATACCGAGTGCTGCCGCCTTGGTATCGAGCGCAGACTCCTCAAGGAATGAAGCATCGATTATACCGGATTTTCCGGCTTCTTCGGATTTGTTATATTCCTCAATTGATTTTTTATAACCGGCTATCAAGTCCTCGATGTACTTAACGGCGCGGTAATCGTAGGAGTTCGGATTTTCAATGTACTTTTGGCAGGCATTGAAAATAGCGCGCGGAATTTCTGTTTCCTGGTCATAATATGTCTTAACGGGCGTGCCTGTGTTTGCTGCTCCGTTAAGGGTATTTTCGCTGTATTTCTGACCGTCTGTACGGTAGAACAATACATTATCAAGGAAAATCTTTTTGCCTACGCTGCCGTTGTTGGTTTCAAGGCTCGTAGAAGCCGGATCATACGAGCAGCCTGTAAACTTAAAGCCGGCGGACATAATATCCTCGATAGCTTTAAAAGCATTTGTACGATTAACTACCGGATCTTCACCCGTACCGATTTTGGTCTTATCGATATAAGCTCTTTTGGGCGAATCGGCTGTTGTCTTGCCACCGTCCGCCGTAGTCATGCACGGAGCGAGCATCGTGCCGCCGTCGATATAGTATTCGCCGCTAAGAGTCGACGTCTTGTTAATTCTGAAGGAATAGCGTCTAATAAGCAGAGCATCGGATATCGAAGTACCGGCAGGGTCAACAACTACCGACTGCGAAAGCTTAATTTTCTCGTTATAATACTTGTTGGCATTTGCTTTAGTTTTATCCGAGCTGTTCCATACATACATATCTGACACAGGCTTGTTTACACCGAAATCCTCGTTGGAATCCGTGACAACGGAGTCGGTTTCGGAGCACATAAACTGAAGCGGTATGCGGACATATCCCTTGAAATGGTCAAGGTCAACGGTACCGTCGTTTAACATAACCTTTTTCCAGCTGCCGTCCGTTTGCTGCAGGAATAAATATGGGGCCTCACCCATATAGCCTGCTTTTGTGGTGCCGACTGTTGAGTAAATTATATCGCCGTATCTGTTAAAAGCATTACTGCTTTCACTGTATTTGTTGTCAAAATCCTGTACAAAATACTTTTCGTTTGAACGAAGGCGGAATGAAAGCCCCGTTACGCTGACCTCTGAGAAGTCGAGATAGTACCAAATCTCGGAAGCACCCGTCGGGTCCCAAGTCTGACGGCTCCATGACGTATCAAAGGACTGAGGGCTGTCGGTGGTTGCGGCGGACTCGATACGCATTGCGTAGCCGTAGCTATCGCCCGTGTCTTTAACGCCTACACCATCGGTTCTGCCTTCGAATGAAATGTGATTACCCTCCTGCATATAGTCAAGGGAGCCTGACGTACTGCGTACATTGTTGACTTCGGCGGTTCTCTCGTTGATTCCGGTATCCGAAAACGAACCGTGGTCATCTGCGTTACCTTTTTTATCAAAGGTAAGAATTTCACGCACGGCAAGAACGTTGTTTGTAACGGGGGCATAAGCGGACGCATCGTATACATAAGTCGGAACATCCGAAACGTATGCGTTAACAGCCTCCGAGAACCAGCCGTCGCTGTCGTACGCCGTTATCGTAATATTGTAACGGTGGTCGTCAGACAGACCCGCAGGCACCTTCGTTTTGATTTCGTCTGCCGTAATCTCAGCCGTGTACGGTGCGGTACCGGTGGGACTAACCATCTTGCGCAGCAAAACCGTGCTTGTGTGAACTTCGGTATATGTTCCGAGATCAACAAGCTCTAACATATACCCGTCAATTGTTTTTGTGCCGGTTTTGCGCTCGCTAACCTTAGCCGCGGGGAAGCTGACCGTAATTCCGCCGTCGTCATTAAGTGTTGCAGCCGCTTCCCTTTTATCCGATTCGGTAAAGGTCGGTATCGGGTCATATTCGCCCTCGCCGGCCGCGAGAACCATGGGAATCGACGTTACCAAAAGCACTACGCAAAGCAGCACAGCAGTTATGCTTTTTCCGATTTTAATCTTTGAAATTTTTTGCATAAACTGCAACTCCTTTCCTCAAAATCTGTATTTTGAATATAGTTTCTTATGAAACCACGATGGTCGTTTTTAAATCCATATTGTTAAGTTTACGCTGCTCTTTATCAAAGCTGTATGTCTTAACATGGATTGTTGCAGGATAAGTTCCTGCCGCAAGCTCACGGTTCAGCGTGAACTTTGATATTGAATAGCCAGGCGGCAAGAGATTTGAGGTATATATAACCTCGCCTGTATCTGAAAGCTCTATTTCTATAACAAAGAAGCACGGGTTTTCCTCGGGGTTTGAGAATACAAAGCTTTGCTCCTTGGTATTTGCCGCCAAGGGAAGCTCGGGAATACCGTAGACCTTTATCTGCCTGCCCCTTGTTTTTGTTTTATCGGGAATCGAGATTTCGCCCTCGCCCAATACGGCATTTTGGTCGATTACGCCTGCGGGGGGCGTTGTGGTTCCGCCATCGCCGCCTGTCGGTATAACGGCCTTTAAAAGGAATATAAGACCTATTATAAGTGCCGCTATCAAAAGCGCAAACAAAAGCCAAAGTAAGAGCCTGTCTTTAACTATCGCAATGAATTTGTCAGCCTCTGTCTCTATGTAGCCGACTACCGCTGTATGAGGCATTTTCGTTGCGGCATACACCTTTTCGGTTTGCCCGTCGTCAGACTGCAAATCACCGATTTCGCGTTTGCCCTTCCCTATTTGACCGACAACCATATAGCCGCCCGAGGGATAGCGCGAGTCTATTTCTTTCTTTTTGAAATAAGAAACCGAGAAGCCGGTTTTGCCGTTTTTGTAAACGCCCTCGCCATCGGCTCCGGCAAGATGCCGAAATATAAGATCTGCCAAATAAAAAACCTCCGATAAATTGATTAAAAACGCTATATATAATAGTATACGATAAATCCGCACCGCTTCGGGTTTGCTTTAACGCTTGTTTCTCATATTTTTGCGAAAGAGCGTCTATTTACCGATTTTAAGGCGCAAATGGGTACACTATTACACCGTATATTTATACTTAAGTTTACACTAAAAATGCTTTGGTGTAAAGAGTTTTTATCTAATTTAAAAACACATTTTAAATAGTCTTTAAACCAAATGTTAACAAATTGTGAACGCAGTTTGACATTCTTTTGTCATTTTGAAATGAAAATATGTAAAATTTTAGATTGCGAGCACACTTCGACAAAAATTGCAGCCGCTTTTGGTAATCTTTTACAAATTATACACCTGAAATTCTATGTAATCAATTCTCTTTCATAGAACTCTTCCGTTTAGCCTCTTGATTTTATCACGTGCTGTGCGACAAAAAAACGCCATTGTAACAAAAAGCCGTTTTAATTTCACAAACGCCCGAAAAACACAAAAAAACGGGCTTGTAAAGCAAATTACAAGCCCTGAAATATTTATATCTATAAGATAATTTCGGATATTACGGAGTTGGAGAGTAAAAATCCGCGCCGCGTCAGAGAAATTCCGCCGCTCTCACAGCTGCAAAGCCCGTATTTTTCGTATTGCTTTGCGCTTTCAAGCATTTTTTGCGGTATCTCATGATGAAAACGGGCGTAAAAACGCTCTTGTGTAAGCCCCTCGCGAAGCCTTAAAGCGAGCATACAAAATTCCTCTTCGTCGCCGCCGTCGCCCTCAGTTAAACGCTCGTTGCCGCTTATGAAATACTCAATATCACGCGGATAATATGTGCGTTTTCCGCCCAAAAACGAATGTGCCGAAGCGCCTATGCCGAGGTACTCCTCATCGTGCCAATATTTCAGATTGTGGCGGCTCTCAAAGCCGGGAACCGCAAAATTTGATATTTCATACTGTATAATACCGTGTTCTTCGAGGTATTCGCACATAAAAAGGTACATATCGGCCGTATCGTCGTCAGAGGGGAACGGCAATTTGTCTCTCATACGAAAAAACGGCGTATTCTCCTCTATTTTGAGAATGTAGCAGCTGAGATGCGGCACACCCGAAGAAATGCAGAAATCAAGCGTGCTTTTAAGGCTCTCTTTTGTTTGACCCGGCACGCCGAGCATGACATCAAGCGAAATATTATTTATTCCCGCTTTTTTTGCCCGCGAAACGACACTTTGAACCTCGCTTTTGCCGGCTCGTCTGCCTAAAATCCTACGTTCGCCGTCATTTGCCGACTGCAAGCCTATGGAAAGCCTATTCACTTTACACTCGCTTACTTTTTCAAAGAATTCGTCACCGAGCGAAAATGGGTTGCACTCTACCGTTATTTCCGCATCATCGGTCAAAAACGTTGATTTTGCGCCGTTTATGATTTGGCAAAGATAATCCGGAGCCAAAACCGACGGAGTTCCGCCGCCAATGTAAAGAGTATCAGCTTTACAATTAAGCTGTTTTGAATTGTTCCGAAGTTCTCGCAAAACAGCCGAAACATATCTGTTTTTTGTATCGTCATCGGCGCGAAACGAGTAAAAATCGCAATACGGGCACTTTGAATTGCAAAACGGAATGTGAATATACAGTCCTATATTATTCATCGTCTAATTTAAGCACAGCCATAAACGCCTCTTGCGGAACTTCTACCGTACCGAACTTGCGCATACGCTTTTTACCCTCTTTTTGCTTTTCAAGCAGCTTCTTTTTACGCGTTATATCGCCGCCGTAGCATTTAGCAAGCACGTCCTTACGCATTGCCTTTACGGTTTCGCGCGCTATTACCTTGCCGCCCACAGCTATCTGAATGGGAATTTCAAACATCTGGCGCGGAATATTGTCCTTAAGCTTCTCGGCTATTCTGCGCGCTCTCGGATAAGCCTTTTCGGAGTGAATAATAAACGAGAGGGCGTCTATCATATCGCCGTTCAAAAGAACGTCGAGCTTTACAAGGCTTGACCTTTGGTAGCCGCAAAGCTCATAGTCAAACGAAGCATAGCCGCGCGTACGCGATTTTAAGACGTCAAAGAAGTCATAGATTATTTCGTTAAGCGGGAGTATATATTTTAAGTCCACCCTGTCGGCGTCAAGATACGTCATTTCTTTATATTCGCCGCGTCTGTCCTGGCAAAGGTCCATTATGGCTCCCACATAATCCTTAGGAGAAAAGATGTGCGCCTCAACCATGGGTTCCTCCGCAAAGTCGATTGTTGCGGGGTCGGGGTAGTTGCACGGATTGTCTATTTCGACTACGTTTCCGTCGGTAAGATGTATTTTGTAAACAACCGAAGGTATTGTTGTTACGAGGTCGAGGTCATACTCTCTCTCGAGGCGTTCCTGTATTATTTCAAGGTGCAAAAGCCCCAAAAAACCGCACCTGAAGCCGAAGCCGAGGGCACTTGACGTCTCGGGTTCAAACGAGAGCGAGGCGTCATTCAGCTGTAATTTGGCAAGAGCATCCCTAAGAGCCTCATAATCCGCTCCGTCCGCCGGATAAATTCCGCAGAAAACCATCGGATTTACCTTGCGATATCCTGCAAGCGGCTCCGAAGCCGGATTTTCGGCAAGAGTCACGGTATCGCCTACGCGCGCATCGCCTACGGTTTTAATCGAAGCGGTGATATAACCGACCTCGCCCGAGGACAGCTGCTTTGTCGGCTCCAAGCTCTTGGCGCGCATATATCCCGTTTCAACAATTGTAAATTCGGCGCCCGTAGCCATAAGACGCATGGTCTGCCCCGGCCTTACCACACCGTCAACTATTCTGACATAGACAATTACACCGCGATAGCTGTCATATACGGAGTCAAATACAAGCGCTCTGAGCGGCTTTGAATCGTTATCATCCGGAGGCGGCACAAGGTTTACGATTTCCTCGAGCACAGCGGGGACATTCTCGCCCGTTTTTGCCGAAATTCGCGGCGAATCCATACACGGTATGCCTATAACGTCCTCCACTTCTTTAGCAACGCGCTCCGGCTCTGCGGCGGGAAGGTCGATTTTATTTATTACCGGTACAATTTCAAGGTCGTGGTCAAGCGCAAGATAGGTATTTGCAAGAGTTTGAGCCTCTATCCCCTGTGACGCGTCAACTATCAGCACAGCTCCCTCGCATGCCGCAAGGGAACGCGACACCTCATAGTTGAAGTCAACATGACCGGGAGTGTCTATTAAGTTAAGTTCATATTTTTTGCCGTCGGCAGCCTTGTAATCAAGCTTTACGGCACGTGCCTTAATGGTTATACCGCGTTCACGCTCAATATCCATATTGTCAAGAAGCTGCGCCTCCATATCGCGTTTCGCTACGGAGTCCGTAAGCTCCAACAAACGGTCGGCAAGCGTACTCTTGCCGTGGTCGATATGGGCAATTATGCAAAAATTTCTGATGTAGTCCTTTTTACCTGACATAAATTTCCTCTTTTATCTTTTTAAATCCCGTATATTATATCAAATTCGGAGTTAAATGTGAATACCGAAAATTATTTCTCACGGTCATAAAAAGACAGCATCGGCTTTATCTTTTTGCCGCCTATCACTCTCTGCTCGTAGTTTTTGGTTATTTTAAACACCGTCCCCGACAAAAGCAACAGACCTATAAGATTCGGCAAAGCCATAAGACCGTTAAACGTATCGGAAAGATCCCAAACAAGCTGAATGCTCGACACGGCACCTATAAATGTCATTGCGAGAAATATTATTTTATACACCGCAGTCAGCTTTTTTCCGCCTATATATTCTGCGGCGCGCGAGCCGTACACCGACCAGCCGAGTATGGTTGAAAAAGCGAACATAACTATACCTATGGATACTATATAAGAGCCCCATTTGCCGAGCACGCTCTCAAAGGCATATATCGTTATATTAACTCCCTCAAGTCCGCTTTGCAGATTTGCCCCGGTAGTCAGTATTACGAGTGCCGTAAGGGTGCATATAACAATGGTGTCAAAAAACACCTGAAATATGCCCCACATACCCTGTGTTACGGGTTCCTTGGCATCAGAGGAGGAATGAACCATTACCGACGAGCCGAGGCCAGCCTCATTAGAAAATACTCCGCGCGCCACACCGAAACGCATGGCTCTTGAAATACCGTATCCCATAACGCCTCCTCCTACGGAGCGCATACTGAACGCCCCCATAAATATCTCGCCGAAAGCGTCGCCTATATGGCGGAAGTTTACGATTATTATTATAAGCGCGCCTATTATGTAAAACGCCGCCATAAAAGGCACAAATTTTTCAGTCACCGTGACTATTCTTTTCAGTCCGCCGTAAATTATAACGGCTATAAGGGCACAAACGACTATTCCCGTGACAACGCCCGGTATATTAAATGAACCCTTAAGTGCCGTGGATATTCCGTTGACCTGAGCTACCGAGCCTATTCCGAACGACGCGAACAGACAAAAAACAGAAAATATAACCGCAAGCCACTTTTGGCCGAGTCCTTTTTCGATATAATACATAGGGCCGCCCACCCACTCGCCTTTTTCGTTTTTTCTGCGGAAATATATGCCGAGCGCATTTTCGGAAAAGCTCGTCATCATACCGAGCAAAGCAGAAATCCACATCCAAAATACCGCACCCGCTCCGCCGGAGGAAATCGCGGTGGCTACGCCTACAATGTTGCCTGTGCCTACCGTTGCGGCAAGAGCCGTTGCAAGTGCCTGAAACTGCGATATGGCTTTTTCGTCCTTGGTTTTTGTTACCTTGCGGTCTTTAAAAATTGCGGCAACCGTATTTTTAATTGTGTAGCAAAAACGGCGTATTTGAAAAAATCGCGTACCGCACGTGAGATAAAGACCGGTAAGCAGCATCAATATGAGCATCGGAGGCCCCCAAACGACGCTGTTTACCTTACTGTTGATATTCTGAATAAGCTCTACAAAATTTTGCATAGTACCTCCGAATGTGTTTTTATTGAATAACAAGAAAACGGGGCAAAAGCAGCTAATAACAGTATTGCTTTACGCCCCGAATTATTAAGAATAAAGCTTTCCGACTATGATGTTTACAAACGAAGCCGGCAATGCCTTTGAAAGTGCCAAAAACAGATGATATTTAGTGCCTTTTGTAGACAAAAGCTTCGGACGAGCTTTGGTTGCCGCAGCATACACCGCATCGGCTATATCGTCCGGCGACATACCGTTTTGCTCGTCGCGCTCCATACCGGCAACCGCTCTTTTAAGTGTTTCGCCGTAAAATTCGTCACCGGCGGTATTTTTCTCTCTTGCCGCGGTAAAACCCGTTTTAACATCGCCCGGCATTACGGCGCAGACCTTTATATTAAACGGTCGCACCTCGTTTGCAAGAGCCAGAGTCAGCGAATTTACAGCCGCCTTTGACGCCGAATAAAACGCCTGAAACGGTATGGCAAGCGGAGCTGCGAGAGAGCTGAGATTAACAATTCTTCCGCCGCCTTGAAGTCTCATATATTTAATTACGTTTTTTGAGCAAATAAAGCAGCCGAAGAAATTGACGTCAAACTGTTTTTTAGCTTCTGCAAGCTCTGTGAATTCAACCGCCCCTGAGATGCCGAAGCCTGCATTATTCACAAGTATATCAATGCTTCCGCTGTCATTATATATTTTTTTGAATGCCTCTGAAACCGAGTGCTCATCCGTGACGTCGCACGAGATATGCTTAACGCCTACTGTTTGAATCTTCGGCTCGCGGCGGCTCAGCTCATACACCCTGTATCCGTTTTCAAGAAACTTACGGCAGCAGGAAAGTCCTATTCCGCTCGAACCGCCCGTAACAACTGCAGTTTTCATCAATCTCAACTCCGTTAAAGCAGGCAAAGGCGCAAAGCCGCCGCGCCCGTAAAATACAAAAGAATTTTATCACAGCGGAAACGTTTTCGCAACTAAATGCGAAAAAATATCCGTAAATCTTGTACGTGTTGCCGTATTTAGGCTTATTATATTATATCGCCGGTCTTACAATCCCCGGATTATGCCTATTTGTCCGTTATTTTATTTTATTAAACAAGTCGATAATAAATACGTCGATATTGCTTGCGGTATATTCGGCGATGCCAAACGGCCGAGCTTCCTCAGACTGATTGCCGATTTTCACAATTTGCGGCGCTTTTACCGTTTTTTAACAGAATTACAGTTGCACATTTTGCTCATAAGCTTTAAAATTACAGTATATAGTTATATTGTCGCAGGCATTAAAAGCGGCACAAGAATCGGTATAAATCCGAATAAAATCAGCCGTTTCATATTCACGAAAAAAGGATGGAAAAAACAATGAAAAAGAAAAAAGAGAAAGGAATTAACAAGGGTTTATCGAGATACCTTGTGTCGGTATTACTGTTTTTGTTGTTCGAAGCGGTGGCAATCACACTATGGCTAATAAAGGATAATCTGTTTTATTTGCTGAATTTCAGCTACATAGGCACCTGTCTCGCATTGGGGACGGCACTTTTTACCGCCGAGAAACGCTATGCGCGTCATTTTGTACAGCTGGCAGTCGGAAGCTATATGCTGCTGTATCTCGGCATAATCTCCCGAGAAAATATGCAGATTGAGGGCTTTTGGTACTATCTGTTCCTCGGCGTTTTTGAAGCAGCAACCATTCACTATGCCGTGGCCAAAATCTTCGGACCGCTGCTGTTCGGACGCGGATGGTGCGGCTATGCCTGTTGGACGGCTATGGTTTTGGACTTTCTTCCTTATAAGCAGCCACGGAAGCCGCGAAAAGAAAAGCTCGGAATTCTGCGCTATGTGATGTTTGCGTTATCATTGGCTCTTGTGTCGGGTCTGTTTTTGTTCAAGGTCGCAAATCTTGAGAAAATTATGTTTTGGCTGTTTCTCGCCGGAAATGCGCTTTACTATATATCCGGAATTGCGCTTGCCTTTATATTTAAGGATAACCGCGCATTCTGCAAATATCTCTGCCCTATCACAGTATTTCTGAAGCCCATGAGTTATTTTTCGCTTCTGCGCGTCCACTGTGACGAGAGTAAATGCGTTCATTGCGGCAAGTGCCTGAAAGTATGCCCAATGGATGTTGAGGTTAACAAGGATTCACGCAAGCGAAAAAACGGAACAGAGTGTATTCTCTGCTATGAGTGTACAAAAAACTGCCCCACAAAGGCGCTGCATTAAAGCGAAAAAATAAAGAAAGGTGCAATTCCGAATGAATTGCACCTTGTTTTTTACAAATTCAAAAAGTCTTTTCTGTAATCTACTCCGAAGTATTCGGCGAGCTGCTGCATTTCGCTGTCCTTTATCGTGTTGACTCTCGGCATTCTTCCGTTTGTTATATTACAGGCGATTACCGACGGATATTTGCCTTTTGCAATCAACGGATTTGAGTTTAATCCGCAGGAGCTTATTTCAACCTGCTCAAAGCTGCCGTGATGTCTTTGATTGTGCCGCTCCGCCATTGGTTTTATTCTGCTGTTGTTAAAGCTCTCCCGGCAGAATATTTTTATAGACATAATACTGCACAAGTGCTAAAATTTAAGCAAATTCTAATTGAATTTAATTTTTAAAAACACTTTGGAAGAGTTGGCAAATGACAAAACAAAATTCTATGCTTACCGGCAAGCCGATAAAAAGTATAATTAAATTCTCGCTGCCGATTATGGCTTCATCGCTTTTACAGTATAACTATACATTGGTCGACAATATACTTGTCGGGCGATATGTAAGCACGGACGCTCTTGCCGCAGTCGGCGGAGTCGCCTCGATAAACTCGTTTATTGTCGGTGCGGCACTCGGCCTTACAAGCGGATTTACGATACCGGTGGCGCACGCTTACGGCGCAAAGGACCAAGACAGGGTCAACAGATATTCCGGAAGCAGCATTACGGTGTCGTTATTGCTCGGGCTATTACTTGTTGTTGTCGCGCACATTATTTCCACTCCTCTTTTGAAGCTTATCGGCACGCCGGACGAAATTCTCGGTCTTTCCTCGGCGTATGTAAACATTCTTTACTTTGCAATACCGTTTCAGATGCTCTCAAACAATTTTACCGCAATTTCAAGAGCCGTCGGTGAGAGCAGAAAACCGCTCATATATTTTACGGCAAGTATTTTTGTAAATTTCGCGCTTGACATGCTGTTCATAAAGGTATTTCGCTGGAGCGTTGAGGGAGCCGCGCTTGCTACGCTTATTTCTCACATTACGGCAGCCGTCCTTACGGGAAATTACATTTTAAGGCGTAATACAAGCGTACATATTTCAAAAAAAGAGCTCAAACTCGACTTCAAAACAGCATTCATACAGTTAAAATTGGGAATACCCGTTTCGCTTCAGTTTACCGTTACCTCTATCGGGTCGATGTGTCTTCAAAGCGCGGTAAATTCATTCGGCACGGCGACTATTGCAGGCTTTACCGCCGCAGGAAGAGTCGAGAATATTGCAAATATACCGCTGAGCGGACTCAGCGTCGGCACACAAACCTTCGTCGGGCAAAACTACGGGGCCGGAAAGTACGATCGAATAATTAAATCGGTTAAAAAAATATTTACGCTCAACATACTTCTTTCCGTCGCTTTAAGCGTTGCTCTTCTGACGGCAGGTATGCCGATAGTCAGGCTGTTTATGACAGAGCCTAATGAAGACGTCTTGTTTGCCGCCAATAAATATCTTATCGCCACGGCGGAGTGCTTCAGTCTTGTCGCGGTGCTGTTCGTTTTAAGGAACACTCTGCAGGGTCTCGGCTTTACATATGCAAATGCGGTTGCGGGTGCCGGCGAGCTGATAGGAAGAATATCAATAGCACTTATTTTCACTCCGCTTATCGGCTTCAATGCAGTATGCTACGCAGCACCGGCCGCATGGCTTCTTGCAGACATCCCGCTTGCGATTATATATCTCAAAAAGAAGAAGAAATTTAAGGCGTTAGCAATGCGGAATATGAATACAACAGCGGATATATAGCCCTTGAAATTTCTTTATCCGCAAACGAAATAAAAAGAATTATCATTAAACAGTCGAGTGAATCTCGTTTTATAAGTATTGATTTTATAAAACATTATTTATATATTGAAGTCAGCCGAGAAAGGAAGCAAGGCTTTTCGGCAATGGATTTATATGCAAAAAACCAACACTTCCTTATGAACACTCAGCCAACGGAGCGAGATTTTTAGTTAAACACCGAATTTTAAAATTCGAGACGTAAAAATCGATAAGCGGTCGCGACATTTACGTTTGCTTTTATGTATACCCAAACAGGGTCTCTTGACAAAAAGCAAAGTCCAATGCTTAATATTTTTTGCAGCACAAGCTCACTTTTGCCCTGTTGCGTATTAACCGAGCGATAATTATTTAAAATGAGGTGCCTTTATGAAAAAATATAATATAACGACATTGATTTTAATGATATTGGTTTGTCTCGGACCGCCGCTGAATCTTTTATTTGAGTATTTTGTTTTACATCAAAATCCGTCTCCTGTTTTGTGGGGTACAACGATTTTCTCGCTGACAGGCTTGCTGCTTTT